>Ga0208371_1000062_pt1 | contig 67245 bp, 68 predicted proteins | sample SubbioCR12Aug_1A_FD_184827 | JGI IMG/M metagenome (GOLD analysis project Ga0208371, IMG submission 184827) | Serpentinite rock and fluid subsurface biosphere microbial communities from McLaughlin Reserve, California, USA - CR12Aug_1A (SPAdes) | ecosystem: Environmental > Terrestrial > Deep... | reverse complement strand
ATATGAACGGCTTATTGCAGACAGCCGGGCAAGAAATGAGAAGGCACTCCGTTGCCCGGTATTTCGAAAAAAATTGCCCCGAAATGATCCGGGGAGATCAGAATCGGGTTTTTCTACAGCGTCGTTATGCGCCGCAGCAGGTCGCGGACACTCGATGATCGAAGATAAATGAAGAACCAGTACCGTGAATTGAATGAACTGGGCTGGAACGACTGGCTCGCGCAGCGGGCAGACTGCAAGCCAACGGATATCGTCGCCCGGGTTGCGGCGGTTGATCGCGATCAGTTGCTGCTCGTGGATCAAATCGGCCAATTCCGGGCAAAACTGGCCGGCAGCTTTTTGCACCGCCATGACCTGTCCCATGAGCTGCCGTGCGTAGGCGACTGGGTTTGTGTGGAGAAGCAGCCTGGCGAAGACTTCGGGGTGATCCACACGCTCCTGGAGCGCAGGACTTCGCTGCGCCGGAAGTCGGCTGGAAATGACATTGAGTACCAGATGATTGCTGCGAACCTGGACTACGTGGTCATCGTTCAGTCCTGCCACTTCGATTTCAACCTGAACCACTTGGAACGTTATCTCGTGATGGTGATGGAAGGCGGGGCCGAGCCGTACATCCTGCTGACCAAATCGGACTTGGTGGAGCCTGCGGTGCTGGCCGCGCAGTTGGCGGAAATACGGTCTGCCGGCATCACCGCGCCGATCGTGCCGTTGAGCAACGTAACGAGGGACGGTCTGGATGATCTCCAGCGGCTGCTGTTGCCCGGAAAGACCTATTGCTTCGTCGGATCGTCGGGGGTGGGCAAGAGCACCTTGATTAATCAATTGATTGGCCGCGAAAAGTTGGAAACGGGGGCCGTCAGCGGGACAGGCGAAGGGCGGCACACGACCGTTCGTCGCGAACTGATACGTCTCGACGGCGGCGCACTGGTCATCGACAACCCAGGCATGCGTGAATTCGGCATTCTCGGCGCGGAAGGCGGGATAGAGGGCAGCTATTCCGGCATCACGGCCCTGTCGTCCCGCTGCCGCTACCATGGCTGTAGCCATACCGGCGAGCCGGGCTGTGCCGTACTCGCCGCCGTGCATGCCGGCGAAATAAGCCAGGAGTCTCTTGATAGTTTTCTCAAACTCAAGGAAGAATCCGCGTTCAACGACATGTCCTATGCCGAGAAAAGAAAGAAGGATCGGGACTTTGGTCGATACATCAAGTCGGCAAAGAACGACTTAAGGAATAGGTAGCGTGTTCGTGTCGGCGCATAACCATCATTCGAGCGGACCTCGCGCGCGATAGTGCCCTCCCCTACCAATATTTTCATTTTTTGAGCGCGTTTTAGCGAGTCTACTTTACGTTGGGCGGCTTATCCCGTCATCGACTATGCTTCAATTTCCGCAAATGCCAGGAGACCGACATGCCAGACATTCTTCACCGAGTAGGAATTGCTGCACCCCCTGAGCGCGTGTATTCCGCCCTTGCGACGATTGATGGCCTTAGTCACTGGTGGGTCGTAGAAACCACGGGGAACGCGAACACTAGTGGCTCGATCAACTTTGGATTCTGCGAGATGGCGGTGATAAGTGCCGTGCCAAATGAACTCGTGCACTGGCGGTGTACACGCGGTCCTGATGAATGGGTTGGGACCGAGGTGATCTTTCACTTGGAGTGGAAGGAAAACCAGACATTCATCATCTTCAAACATGCCAACTGGAAAGAACCCGTTGAGTTCATGCACCATTGCAGCACCAAGTGGGCAACCTTTTTGCTGAGTTTGAGGGATTGGCTTGAACGGGCCGAGGGCCGTCCAACGCCATATGACATTAAAATTCATGTTGGTGACTAAACTGCCCGTGGACATCGAGGCGCTAAACGGTTCGCAATGATTGAGCCGTCGCCCACCCCATCATTCCACCGTTGAGGGTGCAGCCCTCCCACCCTCCCGAACCGGACGGGCATGATCCCGAGAACGGAACTGCACGGGGAAGCGCTTGCTCCGCCTCAAACCGCCCCGCAAGACCGACGTAAAGCGCCCCTAACCGAGCTTTTCGAGTCCGTCGTCTACAAGCCATAGTGACGAAAAAAAACCGCCGGTGTTGGCCGGCGGTTTTTTCTTAATACCCAAACAGCGTTTACTTCACCGGCTGCTTGAGCTGCTCCAGGATCGCCGGATTTTCCAGGGTGGAAACGTCCTGGGTGATTTCTTCACCCTTGGCGATGGCGCGCAGCAGACGGCGCATGATCTTGCCGGAGCGGGTCTTGGGCAGGTTGTCGCCGAAGCGGATTTCATCGGGCTTGGCGATCGGGCCGATTTCCTGGCCGACGTGGTTGCGCAGGTCGGCGACGATCTTGTGCGCTTCCTCGCCTTCCGGACGGTGCTGCTTGAGCACCACGAACGCCACCACGGCTTCGCCCTTGATATCGTGCGGCTTGCCGACCACGGCGGCTTCCGCGACCAGCGGATGCGACACCAGCGCCGATTCGATTTCCATGGTACCGAGGCGATGGCCGGAGACGTTGAGCACGTCGTCGATGCGCCCCATGATGGTGAAGTTCCCGGTCTTGGCATCGCGCACTGCGCCGTCGCCGGCGAGATACAGCGAGCCGCCCAAATCTTCGGGGAAGTAGCTCTTCTTGTAGCGCTCCGGATCGCCCCAGATGGTGCGAATCATCGACGGCCAGGGGCGCTTGATCACCAGGAAGCCGCCCTTGCCCCATTCCACCTCGTGGCCGGTTTCATCGACCACGGCGGCCATGATGCCGGGGAACGGCAGGGTGCAGGAACCCGGCACCAGCGGCGTGACGCCGGGCAGCGGGGTGATGACGTGGCCGCCGGTTTCGGTCTGCCAGAAGGTATCGACGATCGGGCAGCGGGTTTGTCCGACCACGTTGTAATACCACATCCAGGCTTCCGGGTTGATCGGCTCGCCCACCGTGCCCAGCAGGCGCAGGCTGGAGAGGTCGTGCTGGGTGGGCAGGTCGGAGCCGCACTTGATCAGGGAGCGGATCGCGGTCGGCGCGGTGTAGAAAATGCTGACCTTGTGGTTCTGGATCATCTTCCAGAAGCGGGTGGCATCCGGGTAGGTCGGCACGCCTTCGAACACCACTTGCGTCACGCCCATCGCCAGCGGGCCATAGGTCACGTAGGTATGGCCGGTGATCCAGCCCACATCGGCGGTACACCAGAAGACGTCGCTGTCCTTCACGTCGAAGGTCCAGCGCATGGTATTCATGGCGTGCAGCAGGAAGCCGCCGGAAGAGTGTTGAACCCCCTTGGGCTTGCCGGTGGAACCGGAGGTGTAGAGCAGGAACAAGGGATGCTCCGCGCCGACGTAGACCGGCTCGCAGGTATCGGGCTGGCCTGCGACGATGTCGTGCCACCACACGTCGAGGTTGGCGTTCCAATCCACGGCGCCGCCGGTGCGCTTGTACACCACGACTTTCTGGATGGAGTCGCAGCCGTGCATGGTGAGGGCTTCGTCCACCGCGTGTTTCAAAGGCATCGCCTTGCCGCCGCGGAACTGGCCGTCGGAGGTGATCACCAGCTTGGCGCCGGCGTCTTCGATGCGCTCTTGCAGGCTCTTGGCGGAGAAGCCGCCGAACACCACCGAGTGGGTCAATCCCAGACGGGCGCAAGCCTGCATCGCCACCACTGCTTCGATGCTCATCGGCAGGTAGATCACCACGCGGTCGCCGACTGCCAGGTTGAAGGTCTTCAGACCGTTGGCGAACTGGCACACGCGGTGGTAAAGATCTTTAAAGGAAACCTTGGTGACCGTGCCGTCGTCCGCTTCGAAGATGATCGCGGTCTTGTTGGGCTGGGTGGTCAGGTGACGGTCGAGGCAGTTGGCGGAAACGTTCAGTTCGCCGTCCTCAAACCATTTATAGAAGGGTGCGTTGCTTTCGTCGAGGGTCTTGGTGAAGGGCTTTTTCCACACCACCAACTCGCGCGCCAACTTGGCCCAGAAGCCTTCGTAATCCTTATCGGCTTCCGCGCACAGCGCTTGGTATTGTTCCATGCCGGATACCGTGGCCTGGGCCTTGAATTCCGCGCTGGGCTCGAACACCCGGATTTCATTCATTACCGATTCGATATTCGCCATTTTCTCTCCTCACTGGAATATTTGCTACGATACGATTCAAAACAAAACTGGGCGATGATAATGCTTTTATTCGCCGCTTTCCATACTGCACGGCAATCTTATATAAGATAAGTCTTACACACCCCTTACAAATTCAGGACACTCCATGAATCCCACGCAAAACCATGCCGTGATCGCCGCTGCCCTTGAACTCAGCCATTTTGCGCGGCGCCTGGCGCAAGGCAGCGCAACGCTGGCGGACGACCTCGCCGCTCACCTGGAGGAAGCCTGGACACCCGCCGCGATGCGCGCCGCTCTCGAAGCAGCCGCCCCCGCCGACGAAACGGCGCTGAAAAAGGCTCTGCGCGTCCTGCGCAGCCGCGTGATGCTGCGCACCATCGTGCGCGACTTGGGCGGCCTGGCGGACTTGCGCGAGGTGATGGTCACCGCCAGCAGCCTCGCCGAAATCACCATCCGCTTTGCCCTGGAAAAACTCGACGGCTGGCAACGCGGCATCTACGGCACGCCCTTCAGTGAGGACGGCCTGCGCGAGCAGGATTTGATCGTGGTCGGGATGGGCAAGCTGGGCGGCTATGAACTCAACGTGTCGTCGGACATCGACCTGATTTTCGCCTTCCCCGAGGAAGGCGAAACCAGCGGCCCGCGCAAGACCAGCAACCACGAGTACTTCGCCCTGCTCGGCAAAAAACTGATCCAGGCGCTCAACGACAACACCGAGGACGGTTTCGTCTTTCGCGTCGACATGCGCCTGCGCCCCTACGGCGAAAGCGGGCCGCTGGTCGGCAGCTTCGCCATGCTGGAGGAGTATTACCTCACCCAGGGCCGCGAATGGGAGCGCTACGCCTGGATCAAAGGGCGCCCCATGGTAGGCACCCAGTACGGAGAACTGGCGGCGATGCTGCGTCCCTTCGTGTTCCGCAAGTACCTGGATTTCGGCGCGTTCGCCTCGATGCGCGAATTGCACGGCCAGATCAGGCGCGAGGTGGCGCGCCGCGACATGAGCGACAACATCAAACTGGGGCCGGGCGGCATCCGCGAAATCGAGTTCATCACCCAAGTGTTCCAATTGATCCGCGGCGGCAAGGAAGCCGCGCTGCAAACCCGCTCCACCCTGGAAGCGCTGGACATCCTGGAGGCGCGCCAATTGATGCAAGCGGACGCGGTCGCCGAGTTGCGCGCCGCCTATTTCTTCCTGCGCAACCTGGAACATCGCCTGCAATACCTGGAAGACGCGCAAACCCAGACCTTGCCGACGCGCGAGGAGGAGCGCCGGATGATCGCACTGGGCATGGGGTACCCCGATTACCCGGCCTTCCTGGCGGCGCTCGACGCTCACCGCGGCAAGGTGACCCGCCATTTCGAGCAGGTTTTCGCCGCCCCGCAAAGCTCGCAGGATAGCCACCCGCTGGCGGGGCTGTGGCAGGGTTCCCCGGATGAAGGCGAAGCGCTGGAGACGCTCGGCGAACTCGGCTACCGGCAGCCCGGCGAGGTCTGGGAACGCCTTGCCAAGATCAAGCTCAGCGGGCGCTACACCCAGTTGCCGGAAAGTAGCCGCGCCCGTTTCGACGCGCTGATGCCGCCGCTCATCCAGGTTGCCGGGCAATATCCCAACCCCGACGCCACCCTGGAGCGCATCCTCAACCTCATGGAAGCCGTCAGCCGACGCGGCGCCTATCTGGCCCTGTTGCTCGAATACCCACAAACCCTGGCCCAGGTAGCACGCCTGGCAAGCGCCAGCCCGTGGGTCTCCGACTACCTCACCAAGCACCCCATCCTCCTCGACGAGTTGCTCGACACCCGTGAACTTTACGCCGCACCCGACTGGGACAAACTGAAAATCGAACTGGAAAAGCAGTTGAACGAAGTCGCCGACGACACCGAACGGCAAATGGACGTGCTGCGCCACTTCAAGCAGGCCCAGGTCTTCCGCCTGGTCGCCCAGGATTTGGCGGGCGCCCTGACGGTGGAGAAGCTCTCCGACCATCTCTCCGGACTCGCTGACCTGATCCTCGCCGAAGTCCTGCGCCATGCCTGGATGGGCGTGCGCAACCGGCACCGCGACGAACCGTGCTTTGCGGTAATCGGTTACGGCAAGCTGGGCGGCAAGGAACTGGGCTACGCCTCCGACCTCGACATCATTTTCCTCTACGATGACGACGCGCCCGAAGCGCCGGAAATCTATGCCCGTCTCGGCCAGCGCATCAATACCTGGCTGACCAGCTTCACCGCCGCCGGAGCGCTCTACGACACCGACCTGCGGCTGCGCCCGAACGGCGCTAGCGGCCTGCTGGTCAGCACCGTCGAAGCCTTCGAGGAATACCAGAAAAACCAGGCCTGGGTATGGGAGCATCAAGCACTGACCCGTGCCCGCTTCTGCGCGGGCGACGCCGGAGTGGGCGAACAATTCGAGCGGATCCGCCACGCCGTACTGATCGCCCCGCGCGATCAAGCAGCCTTGAAAAACGAGGTGATCGCGATGCGCCAGAAGATGCTCGACGCCCACCCCAACCGGAGCGGCCAGTTCGATCTGAAACACGACCGGGGCGGCATCATCGACGTGGAATTCCTGGTGCAATACCTGATCCTTGCCCATGCCGCCGCCCACCCCGAACTAACCCGCAACAGCGGCAACTTGGCGCTGCTCAAGGCGGCTGGCGAAGTGGGCCTGATCTCCACCGAATTCGCCGAACTGTGCCGCACGGCTTACCGCGAATTCCGCAAGCGCCAGCACCAGTTGCGCCTGCAGGGTGCGGAATTCGCCCGAATCGATACGGACGAAGCGGATAGCTTCGCTGCGCCGGTCAGGGAACTGTGGGACAATGTCTTGGGGCAAGACAAATCCCCGGCAAATCTCGATAAATAAGCGCCGCTTATGCCAGCATAGGAAAATTAGTTGGCATATCGGGTTGCGATTCGAGGAATTTCGATTAGAATTTTTGCTCCTTAAATGGAGGAGACAAAATAATTATGGAAACGTCAGGACTCGCAGCAACTATCTCATGGTGGGGTTTCGGCCTCGGCCTGGTATTCGGCTTCATTGCCAACAAGAGCAACTTCTGCACCATGGGTGCGGTATCCGACATCGTCAACATGGGGGACTGGGGGCGTATGCGCGCCTGGTTGTTGGCCATCGCCATCGCGATGATCGGCACCAATGCACTGGCCTACCTGGGCTACATCAACCTCGACAAAACCATCTATACCGGCGCCAGCTTCCCCTGGCTGGCCTACATCGTAGGCGGCGCGATTTTCGGCGTCGGCATGACGCTCGGCTCGGGTTGCGGGAACAAGACCCTGGTGCGCGTCGGTGGCGGCAACCTGAAATCGGTGGTGGTATTCATCTACATGGGCTACGCCGCCATGCTGACCTTGAAAGGCATTTTCGGCGCGTTCCGCGTCAAAGTGCTGCAAGCCCCTGCCGTGACCCTGCAACTCGACCATGGACAGACGCTTCCGGAATTGCTCAGTGGAATCGGCGGACTTGATCCGAAAACCATGCTGCTGGCAGTGACCGCCGTAATCTCCCTGGCGATCCTGATTTTCGTGTTCATCGATCGCGAATTCCGCCAACATCTCGACAACAACCTGGCCGGCCTGATCCTCGGCCTAGTGGTAGTCGCCGGCTGGTACGTGACCGGCCACATGGGGCTGGCGGAAAATCCGGAAACCCTGGAAATCACCTATTTCGGCACCAACTCCCATCTCGCCGAATCGATGTCGTTCGTCGCTCCGACCGCCTATACCATGGAATACTGGGCTTACTGGACCGACACCTCGACGGTGATCACTTTCGGCATCGCCACCGTGTTCGGGGTCGGTATCGGCTCCTTCATCTACTCGCTGATTACCAAATCCTTCCGCTGGGAGCATTTCTCCTCGTCACAGGACATGTTCCGCCACATCATCGGCGGCACGCTGATGGGGTTCGGCGGCGTCACTGCCATGGGCTGCACGATCGGACAGGGCATGACCGGCGTCTCAACGCTTTCATTGGGTTCGATTCTGGCTTTCGCCTCAATTGTCGCCGGCGCGGCAATCACCATGAAAATCCAGTATTACATGATGATGCGCGAAGCCTGATCGGCCTCACGAATCTCAACCATCGAAAGCCCGCCTCGCGCGGGCTTTTTTTTGCTCTCCGCTGGAAAGATTCAACATAATCCCGACTTATAGCGCCATAAAAAATTAGACATTCTAAAACTGCTAAACCTCTTATAAGATGAACCCCTCTTTCATGTCGGATATCCCCTTACGACAATGCCGAATCGCTTCAAAGCGCTGTTGCTGTTCTGGCTCTTCCTGGCTCTGCCTCATGCAGTCCAGGCAGCCGAAGCGATCAACTTCAATTTCACCGATACCGTAGGCAAGCATTACCAACTTTCCGACCTCAAGGGCAAATGGGTATTGGTCAACTTTTGGGCTCCCTGGTGCCCCCCCTGCTGGAAGGAACTTCCCGACCTCAACGACCTCCAGAAAGCCCGCCGCGACATCGTCGTCATCGGCATTGCGATGGACTACAAGGACGAAGATTCGGTGTTATACTTGCTCAAAAAACACAAGATAGATTTTCCGGTAGTTATGGGGGGAAAGTCGCGCGGCGACAACAATCCGATCAAACAGGTCGGTCCGGTTCCTTTTTACCCCACCTCTTATTTATATGCCCCCGACAACCAGATTGTCATGGTGAAAATGGGCATGGTCGACCAGGACATGGTCAACCACTTCATTTACGACTATATGCAGGACAACGATTTGAAAAAGTGGAATTAAGTTTGCATCAATTCAAGCACCCGCAGAGGTGTAGCGGTTTTTTTATCAATAATCCATCCAAAAAAGGAAGAGACAAATGAATCTGAAAAAGTCCGTTATTTCCCTTACCGTTGCTCTCTGCTGCCAAGCCGGCCTGACCTATGCCGCCCCCGCAGTTCCGGACACCGCCGCCATGACCAAGACCACCACCGACATGGCCAAGTCCACTGCCGACTGGGCCAAGTCCTTCTCCGACCCGAAGATGATCGAAGGCATGACCAAGATGGCCGATCCCAAGATGATGACGCAATGGATGACCATGATGGCTGATCCCAAGATGATCAACGCCATGATGAAAATGGCCGATCCCAAGATGATGGATCAATGGATGAAAATGGCCACCGATCCGAAAATCATGGAATCCATGATGAAAATGGCCGATCCCAAGATGATGAATCAGTGGATGGGCATGATGAGCGATCCCAAGATGATGGCCTCCATGATGAAGATGGTTGATCCCAAGCTCATGGAAGGCATGATGAAGATCGCCACCGATCCCAAGATGATGGATTCCATGATGAAAATGGCCGATCCCAAGATGATGGAAGGCTTCATGAAGATGGCCACCGATCCTAAGATGATGGATTCCATGATGAAAATGGCTGATCCCAAGCTCATGGAAGGCATGATGAAGATGGCCACCGATCCCAAGATGATGGATTCCATGATGAAAATGGCCGATCCGCAGTTGATGAACCAGTGGATGGGCATGGCCACCGATCCCAAGATGATGGAAGCCATGATGAAAATGGCCGATCCCAAGATGATGAACCAGTGGATGTCCATGGCCACCGATCCCAAGATGATGGACTCCATGATGAAGATGGCCGATCCGGCAATCATGAATTCCTGGATGGGCATGATGACCGATCCCAAGATGATGGAATCCATGATGGCGATGGTCGATCCTAAGATGATGAATCAGTGGATGGCCATGATGACTGATCCCAAGATGATGCAATCCATGATGCAAATGGTTGATCCGAAGATGATGGGCCAATGGATGGGCATCATGACCGATCCGAAGATGATGGATTCCATGATGAAGATGATGGACCCCGCCATGATGAGCAACATGATGTTCGCCATGATGTCGATGATGAACATGGGCGTGAAATCGATGGACGACATGAACAAGGGCGTCGCCAAGAGCGCCGGCTCCATGAGCAAGTCCATGAAACCCAAGGCCAAGGCCAAAGCCAAGCCGGCGGAAGCCAAAGCTGCTGACGCAAAATAATCAGCTAGTTTGGCAAAATACGGTACTGACGGGTTCGCCCGTCCGTACCGCTGAGCACTTCTCCCGGAACTAGCAAGGATTGAGTCATGCGTAACCTACTCAGCAAACTGTTGCTGCTCGCCGCGACCATCAGCTTCGCCGCATCGCCGGCCTTGGCCGCCGACGCCCCCAAAGGCGACGCTCCCAAAGCCGCCGAGCAGAAAGCCGACGTCGCCAAGGCAGATGCACCCAAGGCAGCCGCCGGACAAATGCAACTGCCGTTCTTCACCATGCCGCACGTCCCCAAGAAGGACATCGAGCCCAACACCGTGTCGGAAGGCATCTCCAAGGAAGCCAAAACCAAGGCGATCCAGAGCATGATGATGGCCAATCCGCTGTCCATCCGCGACATGATGGGTCTGATGACCTACAAGGTCAAAGCCAAGCCCGGGGTCAGCTTCGACGATGTGGTCACGTCGATGAAGCTACGCGCCAACTTCCACAATTACAAATACGTGGGGCACAGCCCCATGAGCAAGGATGTGGAATCGATCACCGGCAAACCGTCACCGCGCGTCGAAGTCTTCAGCTTCTGCGACTCCGTGGTGGCGCGCCGCCTACTCGACTACGCCCCCGAGTTGATTGCCTTCCTGCCCTGCCGTATCGCAGTTCTGGAAGACGCCAAGAAACAAATCTGGCTGATTACCATCGATTGGGATATCTCCTGGGTCGACTACAACCAGAACCCCAACAAGATGGACGCCGACCTCTACAAAGAAGCCAAACGCATCCGCGAAGTCATGGAAGACATGATGAACGCCGGCGCCAACGGCGACTTGTAAGAGTCCGCGACACCTGCCTGATTCAAGCCTGCCTTGTGCAGGCTTTTTTTCGCCCGCCGCCCGCCCGCCATCCCAGCTATCTCATGTCATTTGCCGCGGCAATTCGGTATTATTGACCCCCTGTGGAATGCCGGGCTTCCGCATTTCCCGAGCTTCTCCTTATCCGAATTCTGCCAGGACCGCCGCCATGACACTGATCCGCCAGGAAGACCTGATCGCCAGCGTTGCCGATGCGCTGCAATACATTTCCTACTATCACCCGCTCGATTACATTCAAGCCCTGGGCAAGGCCTACACCCAGGAAGAATCGCCCGCCGCCAAGGACGCCATCGCTCAGATCCTCACCAATTCACGAATGAGCGCCGAGGGGCGCCGCCCACTCTGCCAGGATACCGGGATCGTGGTGGCTTTCGTCAAGATCGGCATGAACGTGCGCTGGGAAGGCGGCCAGAACCTCTCCGACGCGATCAACGAAGGCGTGCGACGCGCTTACCTGCACCCCGACAACGTGCTGCGCGCCTCGGTGCTGGCCGACCCGGCCGGTGGACGCAAGAACACCCGCGACAACACCCCGGCGGTAATCCATTACGACCTGGTGCCCGGCGACAAGGTGGAAATCACCGTTGCCGCCAAGGGCGGCGGTTCGGAAAACAAGTCCAAGTTCGTCATGCTGAATCCTTCCGACTCCATCGTCGAGTGGGTGATGAAAACCGTGCCGACCATGGGTGCCGGCTGGTGTCCGCCGGGGATACTCGGCATCGGCATCGGCGGCACCGCGGAAAAAGCCATGCTGCTCGCCAAGGAGTCGCTGATGGATCCCATCGACATCCACGAACTGAAGGCGCGTGGCCCCGCCAGCCGCATCGAGGAATTGCGCCTGGAGCTTTACGACAAAGTCAACGCGCTGGGTATCGGTGCGCAGGGCTTGGGTGGACTCACCACCGTGCTCGACGTAAAGATCAAGGATTACCCGACCCACGCCGCCAGCCTGCCGGTGGGCATGATCCCCAACTGCGCCGCCACCCGCCATATCCATTTCACCCTGGACGGCAGCGGCCCCGCCGTGCTCACCCCGCCGAACCTGGACGACTGGCCCAAGGTCGATTGGCAGCCCGCCGCCGACGCCCGCCGGGTCAACCTCGACGCCGTCACGCGCGAGGAGGTCACCACCTGGAAACCCGGTGAAACCCTGCTGCTCTCCGGCAAGCTGCTCACTGGACGCGACGCCGCCCACAAGCGCATCGCCGACCTCATCGCGAAAGGCGAACCGCTGCCGGTGGACTTCACCGGACGCTTCATCTACTACGTCGGCCCGGTCGATCCGGTACGCGATGAAGTGGTCGGCCCCGCCGGCCCCACTACCGCCACTCGGATGGACAAATTCACCGACATGATGCTGGGAAAAACCGGCCTGATCGGCATGATCGGCAAGGGCGAACGCGGCCCCGCCACCATCGCGAGCATCAAGAGCCATCGCGCGGTCTACCTGATGGCGGTGGGCGGCGCCGCCTACCTGGTCGCCAAGGCGATCAAGGCTTCAAAGGTGCTGGCGTTCCCCGAACTGGGCATGGAAGCCATCTATGAATTTACCGTGGAAAACATGCCGGTCACGGTGGCCGTCGATAGCCAGGGCGAATCGGTGCATGAATCCGGTCCCAAGGAATGGCGCATGAAGATCGGCAAAATCACCCTCGCCGCAAAAGCCTAGCGGATGGAAAACGCGCTCAAGGACACCCTGCAACTCCCCGCCCAGACGGTTTTCTACCGCCTCCTGCGGCGCCCCGCCCTACCGTCGCGCCGCCTCCTGTTGCTCCACGGCGGCGGGGTGGCGGGCAAGCTCACCTGGGGAGGAATCCTCCCCCACCTCGAACACTGGGACGAAATCCTGGTTCCCGACCTGCGCGGCGGCGGCAAGACCCACTACCCCGACCACCACGACCATAATTTCGTCGCCGAGGAGGTGGTCGGCGACCTCGAAGCCCTGCTCGACCATCTCGGCTGGACGGAATTCGACCTCGGCGGCTACTCCTTCGGCGGTCTGATCGCCATGCTCCTCAAGACCGTGCGCCCGGCGGCGGTGGGCAGCACCTACCTGCTTGAACCGGCCCTGTTCGGCAAGATGAGCGACGCCGAAACCGTAGCCAGCCGCGAACTGATGCTCCACGCCGCCAAGCGTCTGCGCCAACTGGAATACGTCGACGAAGGACTGCAACTGTTTCTCGATGCGGTCGCGCCGAATCGCAACCGTGGCTCGAAAAACGAGGAAATCGTCCGCGGCCGCCTTGCCCACCGCCCGGCGGGACTGGCCTGCGCCATCGAATGCGTGTTCGAGGCGAGCCGTCGCCTCGACCGCCGCGCCCTGGTAACCGCCCAGCACGACGTCAGCGCCTTCATCGGCGAACGCTCCCACCCCGAAGTCTATCGCCTCTGCCAGGACATCGCCGCCTCCCGCGACGACTGGCACTGCCACCTCATCCAGGGTGCCGACCACGCCCTGCCCTTCCAGAAACCGGAAGCCATCGCGGCATTGATTAATGCCACCCGCGGCATTTGATTGTTGGCGATGGGCGTAGCGAAGCCCAACATCCATGCCTTGCGCTTCTCAGAAGGCTGAAAAACGCCCCGAAACAAATATGACTTCCAATTAATATTAATTCAATATAATCTCCTCCATAGGCATTAATTTCAATTAATATTAATCAAAAGTCATACCATGCAAAAGGTGCGCGATGGCTTTATGTTCCGCAGTCTGGAAACCGAACGCACGCGGAACACCCTCGCGGAGGGACGCAGCGTGTTGATCGTCGGATTGCGGCGTATTGGTAAAACCTGGCTGATGGGCGAAGTCGGCGCCCGTCTGGAAAACAGTGGACGTGAAGTAATCTGGCTGGATGTGCAAGACCTGCCCGAACCGGGACATTTTTACCTGGAATTGCTGGGCGCGCTGCCGAAGGGCTGGCGCGAGAGATTGATTAGCGCAATCGCCCACACTCGCACCATGCCGACCCGCTTGTTGAACGGCATCCGCGAACACATCGGAAAGTTCTCGGTCGCCGGCCAAGGAGCGGAATTTCGCCAGGGATTGGCCGACTACGCCGGGCCACTCTCCTCCGCCATCGAAGAAATCATTGCGCAAGGTGGGCCATTACCCATCCTGGTAATCGACGAGTTACCGTTTTTCCTGGAAAACCTGCTGGAACGCGGCTACCCCGCCGAAGAAATCCGCCGCTTGCTCGCCACCCTGCGGTCTTGGCGCGAAAAGGGCCTGCCGATGTTGATAGGCGGTTCGATCAGTCTGGAGCACCTCCTGGAAAGCATACAAGTGCCCCGCACCGTACTCGGCGGGCTAAAACCCATCCGCGTCCACCCCTTCACCCTCGACGAAGCGCGTCAATTCCTGCTCGCGCAAGCCTCTGAACACGCCCGGACCATGCTCGACGAAGCAAGCTGCGACCTGATTCTGGAGCACATTCCCGATCACATCCCCTTCCTGCTCCGGGTCGTACTCGACAATTTCCATGCCGTCCATGTCCAGAAGGAACTCGAAGCCTTTCTCGCCAACGACGTATTACCTGAAATCCACCGCAGCTTTTTCACCCAATTCGACGAACGCCTGAGTTTGCGCTTCGATGAAAGCGAACAACAAATGGTCAAGCGCCTCCTCGACTACCTGTGCAAGACGGGCGAAGCCAGCCTGACCGATTTCGAAAACCTGCCCTTGCCCCACCCCGGAAAACTCGGCGCGGTGCTCGCCAAAATGCAACTCGACGATTTCGTAATGGAGACACCGCAAATGCGTTACCGTTTCTCTCTCGAACTGCTCAGGCGCTGGTGGTGCGGACGCAGGGGAATCAAGGCATGAACAACCCCAACTGGATCGCCCGTTTCAATCCTTACCAGATGGCGCCGGAGACCGTGCGGGCGCTCGCCGTTGGGCGCGAAGCCTTGCTGGATCAGGTGCTCGGCGATATCCGCGCGCGCCTCGACGGCAAGGTGCCAGATCGCCACCTGCTGCTCACCGGCCCGCGCGGCGCGGGAAAATCCTATTTCCTGCGCCTGCTGGAAATCGAATTCGCCGAAAATTTCAGCGGCACCGCCACCTTCGTCCTGCTCCCCGAGGAACAGCCCAATTTGTTCGGCGTTGCCAACTTGGTTGCCAACATCCTCGAACGGCTCGGCGACATCCCGGAAAGCGGCCTCACCAGCACCTGGGAAGAAGACGGCGAGGAAACCACCCAAGCCCTGAGACGGCTCATGGCGCGCTGGCAGACACTACATCCCGAAGCGCGGCTGCTGGTGATCGGCGTGGAAAATTTCGATGTCGTGCTGCGCGCCGCGTTTCCCGACAAGGCCCGCGAATCGGTGCTGCGCAAAATCCTGCAAAATGAGCCGCGCCTGATGCTGGTCGCCACCACTCTCGACGACGCCTTCGACAACGACAGCGGCAAGCGCCTCTTCCGCAATTTCGTCCACCTCCACCTCGCCCCGTGGACGCCCGACGAACACACCACCTACCTGGACAAGCGTGCCGAACTGGCGAAACGCCAATCCACCAGTGCCATGCGCGGCAAAATTCGCGCCTATGCCCGCTTTACCGGCGGCAGCCCGCGCATCGGCGCAGCACTGGCCGATTTGCTGCTGGAAGAAACCGACCTCCACGGCGCGGCGGTCAACCTGCAAACCCTGGTGGACGACCTTACCGACTATTACCGCAACCTCTGGGAACGGGTTCCCCCCAACAGTCGCAAACTCCTCGACGCCCTGATCCGCCAGGGCGAACCGTGCTCGCAAAGCGCCCTCGCGGCGCGGGTCCAGGCCCAGCAGAACCAGATATCCCGCGCCTTCCAATGGCTGCGCGACATGGGCTACGTGCGCGAAATCGCCGAAAAGACCAAGGGCCGCGACAAGCTCTACCAAGTCGGCGACCGCCTGTTCGTGCAATTCTACCGGATGCGTTACATCCACCCCGGCGCCCCCACGCCGCTGGTCGCGATGTCCGACCTACTCGCCGACCTCTACGATTCCCAGGAAAAACTCGACGTGGCGCGCAAGCTCATGACCGACGGCCATGCCGACGATGCCTATTTTTTGAACTGTCTGGGGCTAAGGGATTTCGCGGTGGATGAACGCAAGTTGCCGGCGGGGAGCCGGACGCCGGAACGGGTGGCGGCGTTGCACGAGTTGCTGGTGTTGAAGTCAGTGGGCGGGATGACGATATCCGAAAACATGGCCTTCTTCACCGGCCTGCTCGACCAATGCAAGGACGATGCTTCCTTGCAGCGTGCCTACGATGATTTGCTGGCGGCGTTGGCGGCACGGATTCCCCATGGGAGCACCGCCGAAATTGGAGCAGAGTTGGTAGCAGATCTAGATAGGACTGACCTTATTGCTTGGCCGCAAAAAATGTTTATTGCGCATTTTATGGCTACCGCTCCGCGTACAGAGCGATGGGACGAGGGGGGGGAATTACTGGGGCATACTCTGGATGTGATTCGCAAAGTCGAGACTGCACTTGGCGCTGGCGCAAATAACAAGAAAATGCTGCCCAATCGGGAACCACTATACCTTCCTTTCGTAGCCCAAATAATCTGGTTTGTAATCCTTGAGGAAGGCGGGGCAAAAAACGCTATTGACTTGACACAAAAGGTCGAACCAGCGCTTCGTGAACAATTGGGGAAAGAGACGCTGCTGCAAGCAACCTCGCTTGGATTGCCAAAGTATTTTGAAACCCAACAAGTCTTTGTCAAGGAAGCCATCCTCTACTGGCGAACTTTTGGCAATGAGCGGCTAGCCGTTGAATGTCTTGATTATCTTGGCATCGAATTGATCCGTCATAGTTGCTTTGAAGATGCGATCACGGTATTTCAGGAAGTTTTGTCACTGTGTAAGGAGACGAACTCAGTGCTTCTGGTGCCGCTTGCCGCTGGCTCTATTGCGTATTCCCACTTACTGCTTGACGAAACTGACAAGGCTTGGGGTGTCGCCGATACTCTTCAATGGAGAAAAAGCAACCATTTCTTCATTGCGGTACTCACCATGGCGAGCGCCATTCCTCGATGCGCCAGCATAAACAGCCCCGCCCAGGCGTTTTCCGTTGCGATGTCGTTATTGGAAGGACTGGCTGCTCGTCGTAACCGCTTTGCCCACATCGAAGTTCTAAGAGGAATCTTTGTGGTTTTCTTGCGCCTTCAACTAGCCATCCCTCTCTTCCGCGACATCCTCGCGGAAGCCACCACCATATTCGGCGAGCCGTTCGCCCCGCTGGCGCGGGTTTTCACAGCAGCACTAGACTATCTGCAACAAGGCGCCGTACGCGAAGACTGGCTGGCACGCCAGGATCCGGATTTGGCGACCACGGTGCGCGCCATCCTTGAAGAATCCGGCTTGGTCGGGGAGCGCTTGGCGGACTATCCGCTTTAGCCCGGCACGCCCTACCCCAAGCGTTTGCCGCTTCGCAGCAACTCCAGGAATGCTGGAGCGGGCAGCGGCTTGCTGAAGTAAAACCCCTGGATTTCGTCGCAGTCTTCCTGACGCAGGATCGCCAATTCTTCGGGGGATTCGACGCCTTCGGCGATGAGGTGGAGATTGAGGTCGCGGCCCATGCGGGCGATGGCGCTGACCATGGCGGTGGCCTGTTTGGAGGTGTGGACATTGCGCACGAAGCTTTGGTCGATCTTGAGGGTGTCGAGCGGGAGTTTCTTGAGATAGCTGAGCGAGGAATAACCGGTACCGAAGTCATCAAGGGAAACCTTGACCCCCATTTCGCGCAGACGGGTGAGGATGGCGTTGCCCTGGTCGAGGTCGCGCATCAGGACGCTTTCGGTGACTTCCAGTTCCAGCCATTCGGGCGGCAAGCCGGATTCGGCGAGCGCGTCGGCGAGCAGCGCGGTAATGTCGGAATGGGTGAACTGGCGACCCGACAGGTTCACCCCCATGCGCAGGTCGGTATAGCCTTGCGCGCGCCACGCCTGCGCTTGGCGGCAGGCGCTGCGCAGCACCCATTCGCCCAAGGGGGCGATCAGCCCGGATTCTTCCGCTGCCGGAATGAATTCGCCGGGCGAGACGAAGCCGCGTTCCGGGCTTTGCCAGCGGATCAGCGCTTCCATGCCGACCACCCGGCCTTCCTTGAGACTAACCTGGGGCTGGTAGTAGAGAACGAATTCATCGCGCTCCAGGGCGCGCAGCAAGGCGGTTTCCAGTTCGATACGACCGGTGCGGGGCAAGTGTTTGTCGGCGCAAAAGCGCCGCCAGCAGTTGCCCCCGAGCAGGATCGATTCGTCGGCAGCCAGGCTGGCATGGCGCGCCAGGGTGTCGATATCGGTGCCGTCTTCGGGATAGCAGGCCACCCCGATGCTGCACGACAGGTAAATCTCGCGGCTGCCGACATGCAGGGGCTGGGCCGCCGATTCGAGGACGCGGGCGGCGGTCGCGTCGGGCGTCGCAGAGGGAATCAGGGCGAGCAGTTGATCGTAACGCGGACGGGTGAGCATCCCTTCGCCGCTGGCTTGGCCGAGCCGCTCGGCGAGCGAGCGGAACAGGCCGGCGGCTTCTTCCGCCGGTAGATTGGCGAGGATCGCGTCGAGGCGGTCGGGGCGGATTGCCACCACGGCAACGCCGACGCCCATTCCCAAGGCATTTTCCAGCACTTCGGCGAAATTCTCGCGCAGCGACATGAGGTTGGGTAGGCCGGTGACGGGGTCGTGATACAGGTAATACTGGGCTTTTTCCTCGGCTTCGCGCACCTGTTCCTGGTAGACCTGGGTCAGGCTTTCCTGGCGGTGCAGACGGGCCTGCACGGTTTCCAGCACTTCATTGCGAGAAAAGGGCTTGACCAGGTAGTCGTCGGCCCCCAGGTTCATGCCGGTGCGGAAATCGCTGCGGTCGGCCAGCGCGGTGAGAAAGACGAAGGGAATCGAGGCGGTTTCCGGTTTTTCACGCAGGGCGCGCAGCACGCCGTGGCCGTCGAGCACCGGCATCATCACGTCGCTGAGGATCAGATCGGGCTGCTCGGCACGGGCAACATCCAGGCCGACCTGGCCGTTTTCGGCGGACAACACCTGATAGCCCTCAACCCGCAGCATCATGGCGAGATTGTTGCGTAACGGCGCTTCGTCTTCGATCACCAGAATTTTTTTCATATCCCTCCCCAACGCCTAATTCAGTGCCAACTCCGCCAGGGCGATGTCGTCGTGTTGCGGCTGATTGCCCAGGTACCCGGCAATGGCCTCATCGATCCGCGCCATGCGGTCTTCCTGATGAAAAAAAGCCGCGATGCTGTCCCGCAGACGTGCCATCCCGAACATCTCGCCGCCGGCGCCGTGGCTTTCCGGAATGCCGTCGGAGCAGGCGTAAGCGCGGCTGGCCGGCGGCAAGTCGAGATGCTCGAAGTGCCATTCGGCGTCCTCGACGACCCCCAGCGGCAAGTTGCGCGACGGCGCTTCGCCGAGATGCGTGCCGTCCGGCCCGAACAACTGGATGGCCGGCATCCCGCCGTTCCACAAGGTAAAGCGGTGCGCCTCGGGATGGCTCTCGATCAACACTGCGGCAAGGAACATCCCGGCCGGCAGGAGGCGTTTCAACACCCGGTTCACCAACCCGAGCAATTCCGCGAGATTGGCGTCGCGCGCGATGCCTTCGTCAAAGACCCGCGCCACCGGCAAGGTGGCGATTGCCGCGGTCAGGCCATGACCGGTGGCATCGCCGAGCAGGAACACGGTGTTGCCGTTGGCGCGGCGCCGCGCCAGCAGGAGGTCGCCGCCGGCAATTTCGCGGGGCCGCATCAGGCACGCCAAATGGGGAATGTCCGCAACGCCGGGATCGACGAAGTTGGCGACCAGGCGCTGGGCTTGGTCGATCTCGTGGCGCAACTGTTCGCGGGAGTGTTCCAGCGCGGCGGTTTCACGCCGGCGCGCCTGGCTTTTATGGAGGCGCGCCGCCACGGTTTGCAGGACGTCCTCGCGGGTAAAAGGCTTGGTCAGGTAATCGTCGGCCCCCAGCGCCATGCCGCTGCGGAAGTCGCTTTTGTCGGCACGGGCGGTGAGAAACACGAAGGAAATCCCCGCAGTCGCCGGCTCGGCCTGCAAGGCTTTCAGGACGCCATGCCCGTCGAGGCGCGGCATCATGATGTCGCACAGCACCAGATCCGGCTGCTCGGCGCGCACCAGCGCCAGGCCGGCCTCGCCGTCGGACGCCATGCGCACCTCGTGGCCCTCGATCCGGAGCAGCATGGCGAGATTGTTGCGAATCGCTTCCTCATCCTCGATAACGACGATTTTCGCCATTTCAGTCTTCCCGCGACACCGGCAGGCGCACCGTGAAGCGGGTGCCCTGCCCCACCGCGCTGGTTACGCCGATGGTGCCGCCATGCAGGTCGACGGCGTGCTTGACGATCGACAGCCCCAGCCCGGTGCCGGAGATGTTGCCGACGTTGCCGGCACGGTGGAAGGTTTCGAACAGGCGCTCCTGGTCTTCGGCGGGAATGCCGATCCCCTGATCGGCCACCTCGATTTGCGCGACGTCGGCGCGGCACGTCAGACTGAAAGCGATTTCCCCGCCGTCAGGCGAATATTTGATGGCATTGGAAAGCAGGTTACCGAAGATATGGTGCAGGAGTTTTGCATCCGCGGGCACTTCCGCGCAGCCCGCTTCGGCGCGGAATTCCAGGCGCTGGGTGGCGGAAAGGTGGCGCTTGAATTCGTTGGCCAGCCCGCCGCAAAACTCGTTCAGGTCGAGCGGGGCGGGACTGAAATGCATTTTGCCGGCCTCGACCCGCCCGATTACCAGCACGTCTTCGAGCAGGCTGGTCATGCGGCCTACCGCCATCTGGATGCTGTGGAGGATTTCGGCACGGTCGGCGGGACTGAGCTTGTCGGCGTAATGTTCGAGCAGTTCGGCGGAAGACAGGATGGTGGACAGCGGGGTACGGAATTCGTGGGAAGTCATCGACACGAATTTGGATTTCAGCTCGTTGAGTTCCTTCTCCTTTTCCAGGGCGCGGCGAATTTCCTCCTCGGCGCGCTTGCGCTCGGTGATCTCCACGAAGCCCCCGACCATCGCCTCGATGGTACCGTCCCGGTCGTAAATCGGGGTCACCGCCACATCCACCCAGACCACGCTGCCATCCTTGCGCAGATAGCGTTTTTCCATACGGGTAGCGGAAACCTGTTTATCCATCAGGCGCCCCATGTTCTGCTGGCTGGTGGGCCGTTCTTCGGGATGGGTGATGTCGAATATGGTCATGCCGGCAAACTCTTCCACCCCGTAGCCCAGCGTCCTCGCCCAGCAATCGTTGACTTCGAGAAAGCGCCCCTGGGGGTCGGCCAGGCTCATCGCCACCGCCGCATTGTTGAACATGGCATGGAAGCGCGTCTCGCTGTGGAGCAAGGCATCCTCGGCGTCCTTGCGCTCGGTCACGTCGCTGAGGAAATTCAGGGTCGCCGGCTGTTTTTCCCATTCGATGGCCACCGCGCTGATCTGCAGCCAGCGCCTTTCCCCGTCGAGGCGCAGTACCCGGAACGTGTAATGGTTTTCCACGGTATCCCCGGCCAGCCTCCGCCGGTAATTCTCAACGATGCGGGGACGGTCGTCGGGATGGATGAATTCGATGAATGGGGTGCGGTAGATCTCTTCGAGCGGCCTGCCGATCAGCGCCACGCACTTGGCGTTGGCGAACTTCAAGCACGGCCCCTGCGCCACCGCCAACCCTTCGTTGGCGTATTCGACCACCAGCCGATACTTCTCCTCGGACTGGCGCAGCGCCAGTTCATAACGCTCGCGTTCGGCGATTTCGGCGGTGAGATGATGATTGGCGGCCTGCAATTCGGCAGTGCGCTCCTCGACGCGCCGCGTCAGGTCGGCGTTGAGCCGTTTCACTTCCTGCTGGGCTTCGATCAGGCTGGTGATGTCGGTCATCGAAAACACGTTGCCCAACTCGGGACGCTGCGGATCGAAAGGCGCGCCGGTCACCAGGGTGGGAAACACCTCGCCGTTGCGACGGCGGTAATAGACCACGTGAGGCTCGGCGCGGGCGCGTCCGGCGGCGTCGTAAATCGCCGTCCTGGCCGCCAGGAATTCCGCCTCGGAGGGGAAGAACGCCTGCATCGACACGCCTTCCATCTCCTCGCGCGTATACCCTACCATGTGGCACCAGCCATCGTTCATCCAGTGGAGGTGGCGGTCGCGCACGTACAGCACCGCCCCGGTGGTCACCCGCATGATCGCCTGCTGGAGCGACACGACGCGCTGGAAAGCCTCTTCCGCCAAGCGCCGCTCGGTGATGTCGCGGCCGATCACCACCACCCGCGACACCTCGCCCTGCGCGTCGAAAATTACGTTGGACTGGGATTCGATAAAGCGAACGCTGCCGTCGGACAACATGTAGCGGTATTCTTCGCGTGCGCCCTTGCCGCTTTCCACCACCCGCTGGAATACCGCGCGGATACGCTCGCGATCCTCGGGATGGATGGCGTCGAAAGAATACTGTCCCGGCACGATCCGCTCGTCGCCCAGCACCCGCCGGTACGAGCGGCTGTTGAAAAGGCGTCGGCCCTCGCGATCCAGGACCGCGATGAGATCGTCGATATTCTCCTCGATCAGGCTGAACACCTCCTCGCGCGCGCGCATCTCGCTCTCGATGAACTTGCGCACCCCGATATCCTGCCCCGTCGCAACCAGCGCTTCGAGATGACCGGGTTCGGCAAACACCGGCGTCACGGTGAATTCCACCCGATGCGCCGCCACTTCCGCCTCGAAACGCACCTTCTCGCCAGCCATGCACCGCGCCACCTGGGCTTCCGGCGCGTTGTCCGCCTTCCACCACGGCAGTTCGGTGAAACGTTGCCCAGTCACCTGCGCCTGGTCCAGCCCAGACAGAAACAGGGTGGCGCGATTCACGGAGGCCACCATCCCATCCGGCGTGAGCACCATCGACAAGCTGGCGGAATAATCGAAAGCAAGACGCAGAAAACGCGCTTGGTCGGCAGGGGGAAATGATGCGCTGGAAGTTGAATCGGGAAACATCACAATAACCACACTATGACAGTGTTCTTATTCTAACAATTTTCCCTGCGAATCACATAATTACATTTCCCCACGCCGTTCGAGACGGATTGTGAAGGCGGATTTTCCCCATCCACTCCCTGCTGCGAAGGCGCGAGTGCACGCAACGCCCCCGCCTTCGCTCCCTGATTCGATATCGCCGTTATGCCGCGAGCTTGGCGGCAATGCCCGCGACGTGCCGCCCCTGGAAGCGGGCGGCTTCCAGTTCGTTCGGGCTGGGCATGCGTTCGCCCTTCCCGCCGGCGATGGTACTGGCCCCATACGGAGAGCCGCCGGTGATTTCATCCAGGCGCATCTGCCCCTGGAAGGTATAGGGCAACCCCACCAGTACCATGCCGTGATGCAGCAAGGTCGTGTGGAAGCTCAGTATCGTCGACTCCTGTCCGCCGTGTTGGGTGGCGGAACTGGTAAAGACGCTTCCCACCTTCCCGACCAGCCCGCCCGACATCCAGAGATGCCCCGTGGCATCGAGAAACTGGCGCATTTGTCCGCACATATTGCCGAAGCGGGTGGGCGTGCCGAAGATCACCGCGTCCGCGCTGCCTAATTCCTCGACGCGACAAACCGGGATATGCGCGATCGCCTTCTGCGCCTCGACGGCGCCCATCTTTTCCAGCACCTCGGGGGGGAGTGTTTCCGGCACGCGGCGCATTTCCACCACCGCGCCATCCACGCTTTTCGCCCCTTCCGCAATGGCCTCGGCCATGCGGTGGATATGACCATACAGAGAATAGTAAACCACTAGGATTTTCATTTTCTTACCCTCCATGTCGCGGGTTGACCAACTAATCGGATAACCTCGCCTAGTACGCCTGGAAGTCCTTCTGGAACTCGACCTTGTAGGCTTTCTTGGCATCCGTTTCGGTAATGTTGATGACGAACCTCAACCGGTCCGGCGGTGCGATGGCAAAGTCGCCGATGTAGTAGGTAGCGCCGCCTTCGGTGATGCTGCGTATTTTTATGTCGTGCAATTGCTCAACCATGTTGATGACCGTAGCGCTGACATTGGCACCCACATGTTTGAGTTGACCGCCGTCACTGGGCTGGGTAAGCGCGATCGTGAGCATGCCGCGCAGATTGCTGCGCTTGATGCCGTAAGCCTTGGCCATGGCGGGGGAGAGGGTGTCGGTCGTGATGACGTTGTAGTTCACGTCGACATTGCCGAATTTCTCGATCTCGGCGTAGGCCGGGACAGAAAGCATCAACAATGGGAGCAGGAACAGGCGAATAAAGGTTTTCATTTGGCACCTCCTTCTTCTACTTGTTGGCTTTGATTCGACAAGCATGGCGGGCGGCAAGTTCAAGAATCAGGCTGTGCGGGTTCGGATAATCTCGGCAACCGGTTTTTTTGCTGCCCCTCCACCATTGCCGAAACATCCCTGTAGCGCACAATATCGCTTCTTTGTTTGAGGCGGACCCAATATGCGCGAACCGGTGCGGCGGGCACGAAAATAATACGATTTAAGTGTCCCGTTTTTTAAAAAATTGGCGAACTATTGTGCGGCAGAAGCGGCTCTTGGCTGTCAATCAGCAAGCACTATTTGACGCAAATCACGCAGCCTTGCGCATTACAAAACGGGTACGGATTTCATCGAAGGGTACGCAAACGCCTTCATTGCATTTCTCGATCAAACCGATCTCCAGCAAAGCCTGAACATCGCCATGAACATTCTTGAAATCGCGGCGCAAGCGGCGCGCCAACTCGTGTTAGCGCAAAGTAGTAATGTCCCCTAAGTTGCTAAACTCAGCTTCTGTAAAAACCAGAGGCGGGCGGCATGATGATGAGTCAGAAAGAAGCGAAACCGGCGCAGGTGATGGAACAACTGACGGCAGGCAAAATTACCAGAAACAGGCCGGGAAACTGCTTGCGGTGAGCGTGCGTCAGATAAAGCGTATCGTCAAACGTTACCATGCTGAAGGATTGCCTGGCGTGGTCAGCAAAAAGCGCTGCGTCCCCTCAAACCGGAGGCTGAGCGAGGAAACGAAACGGCTGGCCATTGACCTGGTCGGCGCGCACTACCGCGACTTTGGCCCGACGCTGGCCGGCGAGAAACTCGCTGAGCGGCATGGTCTTGGCTTGTCCGTCGAAAGTACCCGCCAGCTGATGATTGCGGCGGGGTATTGGCGGCCCCGGAAAGGCGCCAAGGCGAGCGTCCACCCGATGCGCGAGCGCCGAGCGCGACTGGGGGAATTGATCCAGATCGACGGTTCGCCGCACGACGGTTCCAGGGGCGAGCCGAACGCTGCACGTTGCTGGTGTTCATCGACGACGCCACCGGGCGGCTGATGCGATTACGCTTTGTCCCCACGGAAGGCACACTGGAGTATATGCGCGTCCTGCATGACCACATCCTCGCCCATGGCCTGCCGATGGCACTCTACAGCCACAAGCACAGCATCTTCCGCGTCAACGCCCACGGGCGGGGGGAACGCCTGGCGCCGTAGCCGTGCCATTTGGTGCGGCTCGGTTCATCCCCACGGGCGGGGGGAACACTGCTTCTGGTTTTTCCCGGTAAACCCGGAATCCGGTTCATCCCCACGGGCGTGGGGAACACGTAATGCCGAGGTCTCCGCCAGCGCCAACTGTCGGTTCATCCCCACGGGTGTGGGGAACACTCCTCAAAATCGTCTTGCTGATGCTTAATTTCCGGTTCATCCCCACGGGCGTGGGGAACACGCGACGACGGGGTGCTACGTTGAGCCGAATAGAGGTTCATCCCCACGGGCGTGGGGAACACCACCCGCAGTTGATCGTTTCGGAGGCCGGCGCCGGTTCATCCCCACGCTCGTGGGGAACACGCTATCCAACTCAGAGTTGGTTCCGTCCTGAGCGGTTCATCCCCACGCTCGTGGGGAACACGTATTCGGCCAATTCCAGCGCCTGGGCGCGGTCGGTTCATCCCCACGCTCGTGGGGAACACGGCAAAAAGGTGTTTATCCCGGCGTCCCTGATCGGTTCATCCCCACGCTCGTGGGGAACACACATACTATCGGGGTACCACTGGCTGTATAACCGGTTCATCCCCACGCTCGTGGGGAACACGGAGTGTCCTGAATTTGTAAGGGGTGTGTAAGAGGTTCATCCCCACGCTCGTGGGGAACACTCAATAACTACCGGGAATTGCGCCGGATGTAACGGTTCATCCCCACGCTCGTGGGGAACACTCGCATGGTGTGGTAGCAGCAGTCGACGACGGCGGTTCATCCCCACGCTCGTGGGGAACACTGATACCTGGATCGCACCTCTGGATGTCGTTTCGGTTCATCCCCACGCTCGTGGGGAACACCGTGCCTCGACGCGGGGTACCGCCCGCGCCCTCGGTTCATCCCCACGCTCGTGGGGAACACGTACGCGGTAATCCTTCATAAAGCGTGATAGGCGGTTCATCCCCACGCTCGTGGGGAACACTTGGGTGTCGATGTAGACGATCATGGGTTCCCCGGTTCATCCCCACGCTCGTGGGGAACACAACGCCAGCCGTATTTGCGCAGCGCTGACATACGGTTCATCCCCACGCTCGTGGGGAACACATCGGCATCGGCTGTGACCGCTGCGCGGCCATCGGTTCATCCCCACGCTCGTGGGGAACACGCGTGACGGAAGCCGTGACGCTCCTCAATCACAAGGTTCATCCCCACGCTCGTGGGGAACACGATAAAAGCATCGTGGTACTTGATGAAGCTGGCGGTTCATCCCCACGCTCGTGGGGAACACGGTGTTGAGCCACGAATTCGCCACCCCGGTTGCGGTTCATCCCCACGCTCGTGGGGAACACTTTACACGCGGGCCGGGCATTACGTCTGCCCGCGGTTCATCCCCACGCTCGTGGGGAACACTGCAAGGGAGAGGCGGAAATGCTGGGGTCTTCCGGTTCATCCCCACGCTCGTGGGGAACACCGCTGCGGCGATCAGCATCGCATTACCAATTGCGGTTCATCCCCACGCTCGTGGGGAACACAGCTGCCTATCTAGCAAGCCTTGATTGAATATCGGTTCATCCCCACGCTCGTGGGGAACACTAGCGCACCCGCCGTGCAGGGCATGGGTGGGACGGTTCATCCCCACGCTCGTGGGGAACACTGCACCCGCCGCACCCGTCCATCCAGCCTATCCGGTTCATCCCCACGCTCGTGGGGAACACGAGCCAACATTTCCAGAGCTTGTGCAAGCCTACGGTTCATCCCCACGCTCGTGGGGAACACCAGCAAAACCTCAATCCCAACCTGATTTCCGGCGGTTCATCCCCACGCTCGTGGGGAACACCTGTCGGCGATGCGCTTGCGCGCGGAGATTTCCGGTTCATCCCCACGCTCGTGGGGAACACAATTACCTCCTCTCCGGTAATCGCGCTGACGGCGGTTCATCCCCACGCTCGTGGGGAACACACCAGCGCCGCCGGAAAACCCGGTTGCACACGTCGGTTCATCCCCACGCTCGTGGGGAACACATGCGGCCCTCGCCGCCGCCGGCGTGAAGCGGCGGTTCATCCCCACGCTCGTGGGGAACACAATTCCAACACCGTCGGCAGGCGCGGGGTGTTCGGTTCATCCCCACGCTCGTGGGGAACACACTATAAATCCGTTGCCAATCGGGAAATTTCCCGGTTCATCCCCACGCTCGTGGGGAACACTTCTTCAAACTCTTCGAAAGATTCTTTACTTGCGGTTCATCCCCACGCTCGTGGGGAACACATGACATATGGGATGGTGCTGCCGATATTATTCGGTTCATCCCCACGCTCGTGGGGAATACAAAACGGGAAAGAAAACCATCCTCCATCATCCCGGTTCATCCCCACGCTCGTGGGGAACACGTTATGGCTATATTACGTCATGGCCCGCAATGCGGTTCATCCCCACGCTCGTGGGGAACACTCACCAATTCCATGAATTGCTGGCGGCTTTCCTGGTTCATCCCCACGCTCGTGGGGAACACTTGGTGCCGCCAATCCGTCTACATACTGTCCGCGGTTCATCCCCACGCTCGTGGGGAACACACCAATTCCTTCCCATTGATTTAAAAAAGAAATTGGCGACAGTGGATTTCCACCGATTTTTGCGTTGCCGAGTGGGGGCTATTTTCCCACTTCAATTCCGGATTGTTAAGGAGCTTTTTCCTTGCCTTCGTCGGGCGGGAGGAAGGAGACGAGTTTGACGCCGTCCATTTCCACGGGGATGCGCCGGTTGGCGCCCAGGGTGATGAAGTCGAAACCCGCTTCGTTATTGGTTCTCCAGGCCATTACGGCGTTGCCGTCTTCGATGCCTTCCTCGACCTGGCTCCAGATGTGGTCACGGACTTTGGCGGAATAGTTGCCGACGTAGACGCCGGCGCGGATTTCCAATAGCCAGATGGCGAGCCGTCCGCGCAAGCGCGGCGGGCCGTTTTCAAGAACGATGACCAGCATCGCCGATGCTTTCGGGGTTGGGAATGGCGGGGCCGACGCTGTCCTCGGGCGCTTCGGGCGGGGCGATTTCCCCGGCAGCTAGGATGTCCTCGATGGCCGGGATGATGCGCTCCAGCAGGCGCGATTGGCGGAAGATGTCGCGGCAGGCGAGGCGCACTTGCTGTTCGGCGTTGCGCGGCTGGCTGGCGGCGACCTTGAAGGCGACCGGGACGATGGTGTCGAATTTGAAAATGTCGGCGATGTCGTAGACGAAGGACAGCGGCTTGCCGGTGTGGATGAAGCCCACCGCCGGGGCGTATCCGGCAGCCAGCACCGCCGCTTCGGTGACGCCGTACAGGCAGGCGGTGGCGGACGACAGGCAGCGGTTGGGCAGGTCGCCCTTGTCCCATTCGCTGGTGTCGTAGTTGCGGGCTTTCCATTCCACGCCGTATTGCTGGGCGAGCAGTTGGTAAAGACGGCGCACCCGCGCGCCTTCGATGCCGCGCAGTTGTTCGACGCTGCGCCGGGTCGGCGGCTCTTCGCCGAAACGCAGGGCGTACATCTTGCGCACCACCTTGAGCCGCAAGTTCTCGTCGAGCGCCAGCCTGGCCTGGTAGAGCAGCCGGTCGGCGCGCGCCCCGCCGGGCTGGCCGGAGGAATACAGGCGCACGCCCGCTTCGCCGACCCACGTCAGCAATGTGCCGACCCGCGCGGCCAGCGCGCAGGCGGCATGCGAGACGCGGGTGCCGGGTTCGAGCATCAAACAGGCGACGCCGCCCACCGGCAGATGAGTGCGCACGCCGGATTTATCGACCACCACGAAAGCGCCGTCGAGCACATCGAGGTGGCCCCGTTCCACGAACACCACGGAGAGCCGTTCCTTGATGGCGATGGGTTTGAGGGGAGGAAGGAGGGTGGGCATGGCTAGCGGTCAGGCGTCGCCTGATTTGCGCTGAAGCAGGCGGCTGGCGTTGCGCAACTTGCGAACATCGAATTCCGGCTCCGTGTCGGCGAAACTTTCCAGCGGGTTCAGACGCTCAAAAAACGCCGTGGCGTCGGCGACCGGAGTTTGCCGGATGGCGGCTTTCCGGGGGTGGTGCATGTCTCGCTCCTCTTGTGTTAAGTAATAGCAGTTCTTAGTTTTGAGTGTTTAGTGTTGAGTTGTGGAATGCGCTTCGCGCCTGATTCAAATCCGACGCGCTTTGCGCGGCGACATCAACTAAACACTCAACACTAAACATTCAAAACTGTTTTTGCCTTTCACTTATGCAGGTTTTCATACGTTGTGGTGAAGCATCGTCTGTCGGCGCAGGCCGAAACTGCGGCCATTGGCAGGGGGGCCACCTTCCCCATGCTTATTCGCCGGAAGCTGCCAACGCGGCAGCAATGATCTCCCCGCTCAGAAAGTAACCGGAGGCTGCAAGCACTTCCAACAGCGGCTTAACCAGCGGAACCAAGCCCTTGCGTTTCGCCAGAACCAGCACACCCACCGTGCCGATCACCGGTATGTCGGCATTCTTCACAATTTTGCGCCCTGCTTTATCCTCCATCAGAACGCCGCAGCCAAAGTCGATGGCTACCGCAATCGCGCTCGCCTCGCCGCCATCAATCTTTTGTGCGTAGGCAGAAAAATCCGGCGCGGCACACAATACCAACTGCTTCTTGTCCACCGCTTCCCGAATCAACGGACTCTCGGGAAAATCCACTCTTCCGGCACACTCGGCAAATACGACATCGGTCACAAACACACCGTCGAAAATCTGCGGCAACAAACCCAGTTGATCGAGACGGGAAAACGCGATCAACGGGCCGGCATCCGCAATGACGATCTTATTCAAAGGCCGCCAACTCCTGCTGCAACTCTTCCTTGCCGTAACGCACCACCGGAATTTTCAGCGCGCCGAGATAGTCGATGAATTCGCCCTGCGGCATCCCGGAAAGCTTCGCCGCCTTGCCCAGACTAATCACTTCATCGTCAAAAAGTTTAACGGCCAGTGCCACGCCCACCCCTGCCTTGAGCAAAGTTTCATCAAACGGCACCGCCACAAATACCGGTTGACCATGTTTGGTCACGATGGAGAGCTTGCCCGCCTCGGCATCGCGGATCAGTTCGCCGGTGCGTTCGCGTAAATCGCGGACTGTAAAAGCGTCCATGGCTTACCTGCCTTTCAAGTAATTGTGCTATCAAATGGTAGCACAATATTTATGGGCGTCGCACCAGCAGCAAGCCGCAGCCGAAGCTCTTGGCGTGGCCCAGCCCGTTAAATAGCGCCTGTTGGAATAATTCGGGATCGGTCACCAGCAACTCCCCTGAAAAATCCACTGTACTGAACTGAATAAGGTGTCCGCGCTTGCCTGCCTTACTTTGCTCATAGGCATCGACTTGTACCTTGCGTTGCGGTTCATCGTTAACCGTCAGCGCGATTTCGAAGCCATTTCTTTTCGCCACCCCGTCAAGCCATGCTGCGCAATGTTCTTGCACCAGTTCATACAACAACGGCTTGTCGCTGCCGTCTTTCCAGTCCTTCCATTTTGCTTCCTGGCTGTGCCCGTGTTCAGCCAGCAACTGTTTTTTGGCTTGCATGACGACATCGTGGCGCCGGGATTTTCCATCGGCACTTTTCCTGGTGATCACCGGGTTGGCGCGAAGCTGGAAAGACAAGTGTTGGCCTGCCTGCAATTGCGGATCATAGCGGCGGCTTTGAACCTGCCACGCCTCGCTGAATGCCATGGGTGGCCGTTGTGACACCACGTAAAAACGCGGCATCTGTTCGAGCTCATGACGGCGAAAAACAAAATCGCGCACCTGATCCGCACTGCTGGGGAAGAACTGCCACAGCCACTGGTGCTCGGCATAAGGCGATTGAGCCAATTCATGCGCGGCTTGCCGCAACAGATGTTCTTCCGGGGTAATGACGCTGAAATACATGGCTTTTAGTCCTTAACTAGCAAGGCGATATGTTCGCTACGGTCGGCAAACTGCCAGCCTTGGCGGGTAATTACCTGGTCTTTGCGGACGATGCTCAAGTCGCGTTGCACGCCGATGGTTGAGCTATCATCCGAACCGAAATCATCGCCCCAAGCTATCTTGTTAAGCGCTAGACCGGTTGGCAGCGGCTGCTTGGGGACGTGTTGCAGCCACAGCGCCGACAATGCTTCCTGGTAATCCGAAAATGCCGCGCTGATGGTGTCGGCACTCACGATGCAGGGATGCAAAGGTGCCGCGACAGGGCAGGACTTGCGCCCCAGATACAGCACAAATTTGGGGATTTTCAACGCCTCGGCCAACTGTGCCAAAGCGTATGGCGCATTCGCCAGCATTTGTACCGCCACCAAAGAGGCAGCACCTTGCCGATAATCACGGCTCGATAAAATGGTGTTGAGGTCTGTTTTCGGTAACGACAATTCGTCCCGCCGCGTCGCGTGGGGGCGCTTTTTCAGATCGGTGCGGCTGGGTACTTGCGCAGTGTGATAGTCGCGCATGAGCCGCCCCTGGCTCAATACGCCCACGGCCAGGCGATAGCCCGCCCGCAACGAGGCTTGTGCCCCATCATCGTCCCGATCCACGCCCAATGCCGCTCCCAGCAAGCCGTGCAGGGCGGACTGGCTCGGATATTCCGCGCTGGGCCGATATTCACCCACGGCCACTTCGCCCCACGAGGACAAGGGGGCTTGCAGTTGGAAAATCAAGGTTTCCATGGCGGCTATTCCACTATGAAATCGGCAATCGCACTCAAGCTGCCTTCACCCGTTTCCACGTTGAATTGCGCGCTTGCTTCGGCGCAATCGCCGTAAACCGCATTGAAATTGTTGCGTCGATCCATCAATGCCTTGATGGCGCGGGTCATGGTGTCCTCGCCTTTTTTAGGATGGGGTTTGACCGGCCTGAGAAAAGCTTGCGCCAGGCTGCGTGGCTGTTGGTCGCCTTTTTCAGCCAGCACAAAACCGGCATAGGCGCGCGAAGCGAAGCTGTTTTGCTTGCCGGTCGGCGACACCTTGGTGACCGCTTGCATGAAGGCATTCAAGGCCTTGTGCGTCAATTCGGCATCGCCCCCCAGGTTTTCCTGCAATAGCTCGCGGTTGATGCAGATATACAAATAAAACACGCCCGCGCCAAAACCCAGTTCGCCGATATGCGCGGCACCACGGTCTTCCTCGCCGGTATTGAGGTCATCGACGGCAATAAAATAATCGTCTTCGACGGCGGCTTTATGCACGGTGATGGCATGTGCCACCTGGATGGCTGCTTCGGTATTGAAAGCCGGCGATGAAGCCAACATCCGGCCAAACATCGCGATATCCACTGCGGTATGTTGCTTGCGCAACAGCTTCAAATCGTCCTCTGTCGGTGCCGTATCAGTTGTCGCCAATTGGCTCACCAAGTCGGCAATCGCCTTTTCTTCTTCCGGGCTAAAATGCACCAATTGTTCAACGTGCAGGTCTTCATTGTTTTCGGTCTTCTTGTCGGATTTCAATTTGCCAAACTGGTTGGCAATTGTTTTTGCCCATTCGCGCGCATTTTTCTCACTGACGCCCTGCTTGATCAGCGCCTGATAAACACTGATACCCTTTTCCTTGGTGCGTGTGCCGATGTGCCCTTTCAATTCAGACTCAAAAATGTCAGAAGTGCGCCAGGCTCGCTTCAAGCTTTGCGAAGAAATGCGCAAACGGGTGCAATCGCCGATCACAGCGGTCTTTGGCCGTCCGGTATCGTCGCGATTCAGGTTTGAGGGGGGATAGCTGGTGAGGATATGCAATTGCACGAAGCGGGACATGGTTTTCTCCTGGGTGGTTTTTCGTAAAGAGTCTGTTTGGGAAATCAGGCGGGCTGCTTGACCGGCCAGCGGTAGCTGTAAGCCCATTTCTTCCTGGTGTCGTCATTCCACCAATAGACATCGTGCGCCAGTTGCTCGATGCTGGCTTGATAGCCGATCAAGGGCAGGATGCGGCGCAAACCGACAAACAGATCAGCGGTAGTCTCGATCTTGAGCAAATCGCGAAAACGCAGTTCCGACACCAACGGCTTGTCGCCGGACAGCTCGGACATCTTGACGGGCAGGCGTTGCGTGTCTTCGGTTTTGACGCTTGCCAACAATCCGGCAATGGCGGCCAGCTTGTCTCTTTGCCATTCACCGGCATTTTCAGGCCAGGCATTGCAGGCCAGCAGGTAGCGGTAAAAACGCTGATAGGCGTCGCTTAACGCCACGGCATCCAGCGTTGCGCAACGCCGCAACACGGCCCGACTGGCGCGGTCGTCTTCCAGCCCTTGCCACCATTTGTGCAACGTCTTCCCCAAATGGCTTTCTGCGTTCCAACTGATTTTCTCTTCCATGATTCGGCCCTTTACAATGACAATTGAGCTTGTGGTGCAGCGGATAATTTGGCTTTCTTGCCTTCTTTGGCAGGCTTGCCTTTTTTCTCGGTCACCGGCAAACGCAAGATGGTTTTAATTGCATCGTCTTTCAGATTCCTTTGCAGGCCGTTATAGGCTTCGGCAATACGGCGTGGGTCTTGCTGGCCGATAGCGCCTGCGCCGACAATATCCGCATCAAACAGCCGGATTGCGCATTGGCTCAAGACCTTGAGCCAGGTTTCGCCCAGAACAATGATGAAGTTGGCATCATCCATGTCGATGCCCGCCTCGGTGCGCGCCTGTTTGATCAGATCGTTCAGTTGCCGATAAAAATCGGTTTCCGTGCTGTCCCAGAACGCCTTGTCGACGAAACTCAAATCGCCGCGCAAGTCGCTTTCGCCAAACCAGGCCTGTTTGACGGCTTGGCGCAAGTAAAAGACGGCTTGTTCCGTGGCTTCGATTCGGTTGGCGACAAGGTTCTGAATCTGCGCCTGGGCAGCCCGCGTAGCGTCCTCCAGGCCGTACAAAGGAAAGGTGGTTTCGTACCAGCAGCGGGGTTTCATGTTGTCCATGTCATAGCCAAACACCCATACCCTGAACTGGCCGGACTTTTGGTATTTCTTGCGCTCTTGGAGGAAATAATCGACGATCCCGGCTGCTTGAACGGATTTTTTCCCCTGCTTGACCCCCAACACCCATGCCAGCCAGTTCTTGTAGCTGAACCCACCCGGTTGAGGGTGGACGGGCAACCAGCCCTCCTTGGTTTCGTAATAGGGCGAAAACGGATGCCGCCACACGCCCTTGTAATTCAGACCCTGCGGCTTGGTGACGTAACGGTGCAGCAGTTGTGTCGAAGCGCGCTTGCAGATGTCGCACCGCCCGGTTTGCACATCCGCGAAATCCACGCGAATACGGCGCGGCATGGCCCAAAACACATGATGCGGATGCACTTGCAGCGGCTGGGTCTCGCCGCCTGCGGGCTGAATCTTGCTGATCTCGGCAAGCCATGGAAAGGTGAAGTGCTTCGCTGTTTTCTGAGTATCACCGCCACGTTGCAAAAATACCCGTTGCGGCTGGACATTGAGCCACAAGTCTTGCCACAAGCTGCGCGATGGCGTGGCAACGACTAGCGTGGTTAATGGCCCACCTCCTCTTAAAGAAGTGTAGTTCCCCGCACCACCTTCTGGCGCATTGGTTTGCAATGTAAAAAGTGCGGTTGCCGCACAATGCGGACATAGCCCTTTAACTTGACCACACTTCACAAAAAGATCCTTATTATCTTTTTGTGTGGACACACCTGGAGCCTCAATAAGCAATAAAGATATTTCCTTAAGTTTTGATGGCGCAATGGCGCTAATATCAAGGCTGAAATCCTGCATGAACCGCGCGCCGTCGCCATCCAGCACGAAAGCCTCGGCAATCGGGGCAAACCATTCCCGTAGGACTTCGGCTGTAGGCGGCGCGTCCAGCAAGCCTTCCCAGTCGCCTTCGTCATCAATGGGCGTAGTTGTTTGCAACAGGCCTATCAGCCATTGCGCCAACGCCCCGTTGAAGTCGGCCCGGTTGGCGGCAAACGCCACAATATCCGGCTCGCTGATTTGGTGCGGCGCGATCCAGTCGGTCTGCCCTGTACTACGGCGAACAGGTAGCCAATTCTCTTCCAATAAATTCATTCCGTTGCCGCTCCCTCTTGAGGTTCTGCCACCCGCAAACCAAAATCCGCGTCGTATAGCCAGGTCAGAAGTTGCGGCTTCTTTCCCAGCTTCTCATTTCCCGCAGTCCAGCCCTGCCCTACCCACACCCCGTCCTCACGTTGCTTCAACGGCAGCAGCACACACCATTTGCCCTGGCTGGGCAAAGCCTGCTGCAAATTCGTATAGGCCATTTTCCGCGTTGGGTCGGATGGCGCATCTACGTTTGCCAGCAAGCGGGCCGCCACTTTGACCATGCTGTAGGCCCACGCGCCTTCCGCCCAAGGCTGCAAATTGCCGTCCACCCACTTTGCCAGCATGACCTCCATGGTTTCTTCGCCCAGGCGGGACGGCGTTTTCGCCTCACTCCACCAGTCGCCGATTTCGCCGCGCTTATATCCGCCGTCGATTTTCAGGGTGTATAGCTGCGCCAAACTGGCTTCGGACATTTCCTGGCCTTTCGCTTTCATGGCGTTTTTCGCAAGGGTTTCCGGCAGGGTTTCCGTTTCCGAAAAAACGTTTTCAATCAGGTTTCTGGCGTCGGACGGCATGGTGAATCCGCCTCTCTGCAATACCTTGGCGGTCAGCCACAACTGCCCGTGATGGTCATACACGTATTGGGCTTTTTCGAATGCGGCGCCGTACCAATCCGCGCGCGGCTGTTCTGTCCACACGGGAGCATATACCCAGAGACATAGCGCCGGACGCTGATCCTTGGCGTCGCTGGCAAGCAGACGATTGCCCTCGGCATCGCGCACATGACGCTGCAAACGCCCCGCCCGCTGCAAGACGCGGTCTATCGGCGCCAAATCGGTGACCAGCACGTCAAAATCCACATCCAGGGATTGCTCGGCGACCTGCGTGGCAATCATCAAGCGCCCCTGGCGATCAGGCTGCTTGCTGTCTTCGCCAAATGAGGCCAATACCCGCGCTTCTTTTTCCAGCCTGTCGCGCAGGGCAAATCGGGCGTGAAACAGCGTGATGTTTTTCGGGGAAACCGTTCGGGATAAGCGCTCGTAGGCATCCATCGCATCGGCAACGGTGTTGCGTATCCATCCCACGCACCGCCCTTGTTGCAGCCCCGCAATAATGTACGCAAAGACTTTTTCAACGTCGGCTTCGTAATGCACTTGCACGGTGCGGGAGACATTGGCGCGAGAGGCAAGCGGCTCTTCCCGTAAAACCGTTAACCCATCGTGCCAGCGTGTGGCCAGCGGGTAGGCGTCCGAGCGCTGCGCGGGTGCCGAAACATGGTTGCGGCCCTTGGCATAAGCGTTGAGTAAGGCCTGTTTCATGCGGCTGGGCAAGGTGGCTGACAACAGAATCACCGGGCCGCCGGTGCGCGCATGGAATTCCAGCAACACTTCCAGAACGCCTTGCATATAGGCATCGCAGGCATGCACCTCGTCAACGATCAGTACTTTGTTGAACAGCCCCAGCAAGCGCAACGATTGGTGTTTACTGTGCAACACCGCCAACAACGCCTGGTCTATCGTCCCTATCCCGGCGGATGCCAGTAATGCACGTTTGCTATGGTCGGCCAGCCATGCCGTGCAACGCGCTGAAGCGGTTTCATCCAGTTGAGCGCCATCCTGTTCTGGGCTGTCCGCAGGCAAGACCGAAGCGGCAAACTCTTCCACCAGCTTTCTATGACCGTGCGCCAGCACCAGATTGGCATTATCCACAAAGAGCTTTTGATAGACCTCGGCAACGCGCCGATACATGGCATTGGCAGTCGCCATGGTCGGCAAGCCGATAAAAAAGCCTTCCGCCAACTCCTGTTCCATCAGGCGGTAAGCCAACATCAGCGCGGCTTCGGTTTTCCCGGCTCCAGTCACATCCTCCAGCAAATAGATTTGCGGCGCTTGCGGGATGTCCACCGACATGGCCCATTGCTGCAATGGCGAAGCTTCTTGAATGTTCTGGAACAGCGCCTTGAAAGAACACCCTTGGGCGATGGTGGAGGGTGAAACCCCGGAATGGGACAGTGCTTCGATTGCCTGGCCTTGCGCACCTTCCCAATATGCCCCCAAAGCCATGGACGGGGCTTGATAAGGGAAAAACCGGGTATTGGAGCCCAGCCAGTCGGCCAATACCGTGACGCCCGCAAACCACCACGACATCATTTCACTGGCGATTTTGAAATTGGGGCTGGCGGGAATGCGGCGCGCCTCTTCGGTGAGCAGCAACTGCGCCATCGCTTGCACAAAATCCGCAGCAGCCTGCTTGTCTTCGCGTCGAAAAAAACTGTCTGTATTGCCGCTGGGTTTGGGCGGCATACCGTGATGCCCGGTTACCGCCAGCAGCCAGCACTTGAGGCTGCGCTGGGTGTTACGCGAAGCGTCGATGCCGATTTTTGGCAGCACCTCATCAACCAGATAATCTTCCCAAAGCCAGAAACCCAGGGAATCGTGGCGTTCACTGTATATTTTGGTCGGGTTCGGCGTGCGCATTTGCAACGCTAAAATCAAATCGGGTCGTTGCGATTGAAACGCCTCGCTGAACTTGCCCAAATCATGCAATACCAACAATAAAGCCGACCATGACAAAAATGCCTGTTCAGAACAGCCCAGTAACCCGCAGCAGGACTTAAGCAAAGAAGACCGTTCAAGATAAGCCACGCCGACCGCCGCCACATCCAAACAATGGTAGGGCAACAAATGCCAGCCCGGCTGACCTTCCGATGCAGACACATCATCCGCCTTGCCCCAGTATTGAAAAATCAAATCGCTTTGCCGGTCAGTCATTTTGTTGACTTTCGCTTCATCGAATGCGGATCACTATATACCCGGCATGGCTCACCACGTGAGCCTGCAATAAGATTTTTCAAAAGAATTTTTGGTTTAAATATTCCCCTTTCCATGGAGCCGCCCCCCCCCTGCACCATCATTCTTGCGGAACTGAAATTTTCCGTGGGCATGAAGCTCATCCGAGCCTTAATCAAGGGAAATCCCACTATTGCGCAGACTTATGTAGTGCGGTCATACTCTCACTTGAAGATGAATTGATTCTTGGTTATTTTTGAGCCATCACGATTGAAGACAGAAGGAAATTACACCATGAATATTCGCGAAATTCTGGCATCCAAGCATAGCAGGCAGATTTACAGCATCGGCCCGGATCGCCTCATTCACGAGGCCGTGGCAATGATGACCGAGCACGACATCGGCTCATTGGTGGTGATGGAAGACGGCAAGATGGTGGGCCTGCTCACCGACCGCTGCGTGGTGCGCGGCTTGAGCAAAACCGGCTGCAACCTGTGCAGCACGCTGGTCGGCGAGGTGATGTTCAGCGACCCGGCAGTCGGGCATCCCGACGACCCGATCGATCAGGCGCGCCGCCTGATGATCGAAAGACATACCAACCACCTGCCGATCGCCGACGAAAACGGTCTGGTGGGCATTATTTCCTTCTACGATGTGGCGAAAACCGTCCTCAGCGAGACCGAGTTCGAGAACAAACTGCTCAAGGGCTACATCAAGAACTGGCCGGAGTCCTGAAATATGGTCATGGGTGATAAGTAATGGGGGATGGAAATAACCAACCGCCCATTACCCATTACCCATTACCTGCTTCACCGCCGATTTCGGGCGAAACGCCTTCACCACTTCCTCGTTGGTCTCCAGGTACGGCCCGCCGATCAGGTCGATGCAATAAGGGACGGCGGCAAATACGCCATCTAGGGTTTCCTTGATCGCTTTGGGTTGTCCGGGCAGATTGATGATCAGGCATTTTCCCCGTGTCACCCCGACCTGCCGCGAGAGTATCGCGGTCGGCACGTATTTCAGGCTGACCGCCCGCATCTGCTCGCCGAATCCCGGCAATACCTTGTCCGCTACCGCCAGCGTGGCTTCCGGCGTGACGTCGCGCGACGCGGGACCGGTACCACCAGTGGTCAGCACCAGACAACACCCCGCTTCATCGGCGAACTCACGCAAGGTCGCCTCGATCACCGGCTGTTCGTCGGGAATCATCCGCGTCACGGCCCGCCACGGCGTAGTGAGGGCGCTATCCAGCCACGCCTGCAAGGCGGGGATCCCCTTGTCCTCGTAAACGCCCTGGCTGGCGCGGTCGCTGATCGTGACCAGCCCGATCAATGCTTCTTGGTCTTTATTCATGTTGTTTTCCTTCTAATGGTTAGCGTTTTCCATCGCCACTGGCCTTCAACAGCGCCCAATCCATGGCGCGCTGCGGCAGAATGCGCTTGAGAAAGGCGAACAGGTGGGTAGGCACGGTGACCGGGTAGCGCGCCTTGGGGCGCCGGCTTTCCAGGGCGTGGATGACTTTTTCCAGCACCGCTTGGGGCGGCAGGGTGAAAGGCGCGGCGGGGCCGGGCTTTTCGAGGCGGCGCACCATGGCGAGGTATTTTTCACGGTGGACGCTGTGTTCGGCGTCGATGTTGCGCTGGTAGGCCGCGTAAGCGTTGGCGCGGAAGCGACTCTCGATGGGACCGGGTTCGATGAGGCTGACGAATATGCCGCTCCCCGTCAGTTCCAGACGCAACGTGTCGGTCAGTCCTTCCAGAGCGAATTTGCTGGCATTGTAGGCTCCCCGGAACGGCATGGCGGCAAACCCCAGTATCGAGCTGTTCATGACGATGCGGCCATGCCCTTGGGCGCGCATCACGGGAATGACCAGGTTGGTCAGTTCCAGGGTGCCGAACAGGTTAGTTTCGAACTGTTCGCGCAGGACTTCACGGCGCAGGTCTTCGACGGCGCCGGGCTGGCCGTAGGCACCGTTATTGAACAGGGCATCCAGCCTTCCGCCGCTGCACCGCAAGACTTCCTGCATGGTTTGCCGGATGGAGACGGAATCAGCCAGATCGAGCGGCAAGCTTTCCAGTCCGCGCCCCTGCAATTTTTGTACGTCCTCCGCGCGGCGCGCGGTGGCAAAAACCCGGTACCCCCGCGCGGCCAGCCCCTCTGCCACGCACAGTCCGATCCCGCTGGAACATCCGGTGATAAGGATAGAGCGCGGGCATGAGTTATGCTTGTTTGTCAACGAGTGCATCAAGTTTTCCGTTAAGTAGTCGTTATATTTTACACGGCACTCCAAGTATTTAAGGAGAAACATCATGGGAAAAGATGACATGATTATGCGTTTACTCAGGGAAGTCGAATCCGATTTTTCATTGGCTTTGCGCATGGGAAAAATTGACCGGTTACAGTTCAATCAGGCGATCAAGACGGAAATGGCTCATCTGCGGCAAAAGAGCTATATCGAGATTGAGGAGCTTTACTACACGGCCGCCGCCTAAGTTTCGCCTACAAACCAAAGCGGTGAACGTGGCGCACACGGTTGCGCCACTTCGCCATAAAGATTTTTATTCCGGTCGCGTCTTCTCCTCACGCCTTCACCCTGCCCTCATCGCCCAGCGGGGTTGCCGGCCCCCACCAACCCCTACGACACCCGAATTCGAGGAAGGCCTGCCTTGGCTCTACGTGAGCCGTCCGCTGACCATTAAAACCCTGCGGGGCAAGGCGGTGCCGGCAGCGCACGCTTTTCCACTCCGCTAGGAATGCGTTTCGGCAACGGTAAGATGGAAAATCCCCGTGGCTAGGAATACGCTGCGACCCGAAAACCGCGAAACTCCATTGGTTCGCAGGAAGCGGGGGGAGGAATTGAGAGACGGCTCGCTGGTCGGCAGCGGCTTGTTCGATTTTGGTAACCGCGATGGAGATTTACGTAGCACCCGCCTCCAGCACTGCTGGGCATGGCGGTCCTCGACGAGACACGTATCGTGATTGCCGACACCTACAATCACAAGCTGGCGGCACGCACCCTTACCACCCAGGCGGGAAGCGGGAGGCCGGGAAGCGAAACGGACTTGAAGGAGCCGGGCGGTTTGGCGATATGCGGTGACAAGGTGTTGATCGCCGGCACCAACGACAACCGCATCGTTCAATACGATTTAAATACCCGGAAACTGACGGACTGGCCGATCACCGAATAGCCCGGACGGGCTTTACTTGACGACTTTGAGTTGCGGCTTGCCGCGTGGTGGAGTGGTCGGTTCGTCCGGCTCGCCGGATTCGCCGTTTTCCGGCAGCAATTCCTTGGGAAAAGACAAGCCCTGCCCGTTTTCCCGTGCATAAATGCCGATCACATTGCCAACCGGCACCTCGATCTGTCGTGGCACGCCGTTAAAGCGCGCCGAAAACGTGATCAAGTCATTACCCATTTGCATATTGCGTACCGCGCCTGGACCGGCATTCAGGACGATTTCACCATCCTTGACGAATTCCATCGGCACGCTGGCGCGGCGATCCACCGCTACCGCGAGATACGGCGTATAGCCGTTATCCATGCACCATTCGTATATGGCGCGGATCAGGTAGGGCTTGGTGGAAATTTCGGTGCTCATGGGCGATATTTTCTGAATTAGCGACACCGACGGGCACGGCAACCCGCGTCCGCCGGCTGGCTGGTTACTTACGCATGGCCTTTTCCGAAGCGGTCAAGGCCTCGATGAAAGCCGGACGGCCGAACAGGCGTTCGCCGTACTTGAGCAACGCGGCTGCCTGTTTGGGCAGAACGATGCCGTAATGGTCGAGACGCCACAGGAGCGGAGCAATCGCCACGTCGAGCATGGAAAACTCGTCACCCAGCATGAATTTCTGCTTGGCGAACAGCGGGGCGATTTGCGTCAGGTTGTCGCGAATCGCCGTGCGGGCCTTTTCGGCAGCCTTGGGCGCGCCGCTCTCGATGGCTTCCACGTGGCAGAACAGTTCCTGTTCGAAACGATGCAGGAACAGGCGGGTGCGGCCACGCATCACCGGATCGGCGGGCATCAGTTGCGGATGGGGAAAACGCTCGTCGATGTATTCGTTGATGATGTTGGCTTCGTGCAGGATCAGATCCCGCTCGACCAGCACCGGCACTTTGTTGTAGGGATTCATCACGGCCAGATCTTCGGGCTTGTTGTGGATATCCACGTCTATGATCTGGAAGTCCATACCCTTTTCGAATAGCACGATACGGCAGCGCTGACTGAAGGGGCAGGTGGTGCCGGAATATAAGGTCATCATGTTTGAAACTCTCCTGTCGGGAAGGCAAACGGGGACGGGTCCGTAGACCCGTCCCCGTCTGGGGTTACTTAAGCCAGGTGCGGGTAGATCAGTGCACGTCCTTCCAGTATTCCTTCTTCAACTGATAGGAAACTGCAAACAAGGCAAACAGCAACAGCATGGCGATGATCCCGTAGGTACCACGCTTCAGCTTGGCGGGTTCACCCATGAACACCAGGTAATTGACCAGGTCGCCGACCATGGCGTCATACTCGGCAGGTTTCATTTTGCCGGGCTTGTCCAGGGTCAACTTGGCTGCACCATGCTCGCCACCTTCGTGCGACAACACCTGCTCGCCTTGCAGTTCGTAAAGAACGTGCGGCATGCCAACCTTGTCGAAGGCGATGTTGTTCCAACCGGTGGGGCGGCTTTCGTCGCGATAGAAGCCGCGCAGGTAGGTATACAGCCAATCGGCACCGCGTGCACGAGCGATCACCGACAGATCGGGCGGTGCCGCCCCGAACCAGACCTTGGCTTCCTTCTTGTCGATCGCGACCTTCATCAGATCACCGATCTTAGCATCGGTGGTAATGATGGTGTCCTTGATCTGCTGCTCGGTCATACCGATATCCTGCAAGCGGTTGTAACGCATGGAGGCAGCACTGTGGCAGTTCAGGCAGTAGGTGGCAAAGGTCTTGACACCGCGTTGCAACGACGCCTGGTCGCCCAGATTGACCGGCGCCTTATCGAGGTTGATCTCGCTCGATGCAAAGGCTGCGGCGGATGCCAACATGCCCAGCAGGAGCAATCCCTTTTTGGCAATATTAAGCGTATTCATTATCCTGTTACCCTTTCCGGTTCCGGTTTGCATTTGGCGTTGTCGAGCTTGGTAAACCACGGCATCAGGAAGAAGAAGGCGAAGTAAACCAGGCTGAGAAACTGTGCGAACTTGGTGTACAGCGGCGTTGCCGGTTGCACGCCTAGCCAGCCCAGGCCAACGAAACTGATAATGAAGGCGGTCAGCGCATACTTGAAAATCGGACCGCGATAGCGAATCGACTTGACCTTGCCCTTATCCAGCCACGGCAGGAAGAACAGAACCACCACGGCCGCGCCCATCGCGATCACGCCCCACACCTGAGTGCCGGCAAACGACGGCACCGCACGCAGAATCGCGTAGAACGGGGTGAAATACCAGACCGGCGCAATGTGCGGCGGGGTCTTGAACGGATCGGCAGGAAGGAAGTTGTTGTCTTCGATGAAGTAGCCGCCCATTTCCGGCGCGAAGAACACGATCGCAAAGAAAATGATCAGGAACACCGCCACGCCGACAATATCCTTCACCGTGTAATATGGATGAAAGGGAATGCCATCAAGCGGAATGTGCGTAACCGGATCCTTGTTCTTCTTGATCTCGATGCCGTCCGGGTTGTTCGAGCCGACTTCGTGCAACGCGAGAATATGCGCCACGACCAAGCCCGCCAACACAAAGGGAATGGCAATCACATGGAAGGCAAAGAAACGATTCAGCGTGGCATCGGAGATCACGTAGTCGCCGCGTATCCACACCGACAGATCAGGACCGATCACCGGAATCGCATTGAACAGATTGACGATCACCTGGGCGCCCCAGTAGGACATCTGGCCCCACGGAAGGAGGTAGCCGAAGAAGGCTTCCGCCATCAGCGCCAAGTAAATGAACATGCCGAAAATCCACAACAGTTCACGCGGACCACGATATGAACCGTAAAGCAGGGCGCGGAACATATGCAGATACACCACCACGAAGAACATCGAAGCGCCGGTGGAGTGCATGTAGCGAATCAGCCAGCCGCCCGGCACGTCGCGCATGATGTACTCGACCGAGGCGAAAGCCATTTCGGCGTCCGGCTTGTAGTTCATGGTGAGGAAAATGCCGGTCAGAATTTGAATCACTAGCACCAGCAGGGCCAACGACCCGAAGAAATACCAGAAATTGAAATTCTTCGGCGCATAGTATTCGGAAAGATGCTCTTTCCACATTTTGGTCAGGGGGAAACGATCATCCACCCAACCCAACAATTGAGTCATTTTATCCATTTAATCAGGCTCCCTTGCTGTCTTCGCCGATCAACAGGCGAGTGTCGCTAATATACTTGTGAGGGGGAACTTCCAGATTGGTCGGGGCGGGGACATCCTTGTACACCCGCCCGGCCAGATCGAACTTGGAACCGTGACAGGGGCAGAAGAATCCACCCGGCCAGTCAGCACCCAGATCGGCGGCGCCAACATCCTTGCGGAAGGTCGGCGAACATCCCAGATGGGTGCAAATGCCGACCAACACCGAGATATTCGGCTTGATCGAGCGACCGGCGTTCTTGCAATAATCGGGCTGCTGCTTGGCTTCCGACTTCGGGTCGGTCAACTTGTCGTCATGCTTGACCAACAAATCCATCATTTCCGGACTGCGGTTGACTACCCACACCGGCTTGCCGCGCCATTCCACGTTGAGCAACATGCCCGGCTCGACTTTGCTGATATCCACTTCGACTGGTGCCCCGGCTGCTTTGGCGCGTTCGCTCGGGAACATGCTCATTACAAAAGGCACCGTACCCCCTAGCGCAGCCACACCGCCAACAGCGCTGGTAGCCGCGATAAGGAACCGCCTTTTACTGCGATCCACTGTTTTTTCACTCATATCCTGATCCCCAATGACGGAAACTTTAAGTACAAAACCCCGCGATTGTACAGAATTCCCCTCAAGAATTTAACCCATTTATGAACAAAATCTAATATTGCAACATAAAACAATTTTATGACCCTGGCAATTTTCCGCAAAAAGGCGCACCCAACCGATTGGCCCGCTTGCGCATTTACCGCGTCGCGATAAATTTTGCGCAGAGTCTGTTTGAGTTGTCGACGAACGAATCCGGGGTAATTTTTTTCGAAGCCGCTTATATTGGATTGGCGATTTCCAGGTATTCGAAGTCCACCCCGCATTGCGCCGCCAGATATCCGCCCAACGCCTGCACACCGTAACGTTCGGTGGCATGATGGCCGGCGCAGACGAACGCCTTGCCGGTTTCGCGGGCCAGATGGTAATGCTGCTCGGAAACTTCACCAGTCAAATAAACATCCACCCCCAGTTGCAGGGCGTCCTCGAAATAGCCCTGCGCACCGCCGCTGCACCAGGCGACGCGGCGTATCGTCTGGTTTGGGTCGCCGAGGACCAGAGGCTGGCGCCCCAATGCCGCCGAGATCTTTTCCGTCCATTGCCCCAAGGAAGCGGGATCGAGCAGACGGCCATAGGCGGCAATGTTCTGCTCGCCGAACCAGCCTTCGATTTCCAGCCCCAAGCGGGATGCTAGCTGGGCATTGTTGCCCAGTTGCGGATGCGCATCCAGCGGCAAATGGTAGGCCAGCAGATTCAGGTCATGGCGCAACAGCCATTCCAGGCGCGCCTTCTTGATGCCGACGATGCGCGCGTCCTCGCCTTTCCAGAAATATCCGTGATGGACCAGCACAGTATCCGCCCCGGCCTGATGCGCGGCCTTGAGCAATTCGAGACTGGCGCTTACTCCGCCAACGATGCGCCGAACTTCCCGGCGCCCTTCCACCTGCAGGCCGTTTGGGCAATAATCACGAAACCGGTCGGTTTCCAGCAATTGCCCGATCACCTTTTCCAAATCGTGTACCAACATTTAGGCTTCTCCGATAACCATGCGACGTTTTTGGCTGATCTTCTCACAAACCGCGACCGTTTGCCTTGCCGCGCTGTTCGTGCTCGCCACCCTCAAGCCGGAGCTCCTGCCGTGGCGCGGCAATTCCGTGGTCACCCTCCATGAGGCGCCCAACAGCGCGGGGGAGCCCAAAGTCGCCTCGTACAGCGGCGCGGTGAAAAAGGCCATGCCCTCGGTAGTGAACATCTACACCAGCAAAGAAATCCAGGCGCCCCGCCACCCGCTGCTCGACGACCCGATGTTTCGACGCTTTTTCGGCGAGCGCTTCCAGGCCGAGCCGCAACGCACCTCCAGCCTGGGTTCGGGAGTCATCGTCAGTTCACAAGGCTACATTCTGACCAATCACCATGTGGTGGAAGCCGCCGACGAAATCGAAGTCGCACTTGCCGACGGAAGGACCACTGCGGCACGCATCGTCGGCACCGACCCGGACACCGACCTGGCGGTGGTAAAGATCGACCTGAAGAATCTTCCCGCCATCACCTTCGGCCATGCCGAACAGATCCAGGTCGGCGACGTGGTGCTTGCCATCGGCAATCCCTTCGGCGTCGGGCAGACCGTCACCTCCGGCATCGTCAGCGCTCTCGGGCGTAGCCACTTGGGAATCAACACCTTCGAGGATTTCATCCAGACCGATGCCGCCATCAACCCTGGCAACTCGGGGGGCGCGCTGATCGACGCCGCCGGCAACCTGATCGGCGTCAACAGCGCCATCTATTCACGCAGCGGGGGGTCGCAAGGGATCGGATTCGCCATTCCGGTAAGTATCGCCAAGCGCGTCATGGAACAGATCATCCAGAACGGCTCCGTGGTACGCGGCTGGATCGGCGTGGAAGTTCAGGACATCACCCCGGAACTGGCGGAATCCTTCCGCCTGCCGAAATCCGGGGGAGTGGTGATTGCCGGGGTGCTGCGCGGCGGCCCCGCGGACCGCGCCGGCATCAAACCGGGCGACGTGCTGGCCGAAATCGACGGCAAGCCGGTCGGCGACTCCGCCACGATGCTCACCCAGATCGCTGCCCTACAACCGGGCAAGGTCGCCTCGTTGAAAATCCTGCGCAACCAGACAGTAGCGGAAATGCGCGTTGCCATCGGCAAGCGCCCGAAAATGCGGCAGACCGAGTAATTCAATTCAACGCCCTGGAGAAACGGTGCGCAAGTTCCGCGCCGCAGCCGTCCGGCCCTCCGTCGCGGCGGCACGGCGTAATTTGCAGTGGGTTAAACTCGCAGGTATTGCTCAACGCCAAGGATGCAATCAAAGCCCAAAGCCATCCGGGAACCATCGCCATCTGCATCGAAATCCGGGTCGGCCTGGGAATGTTGCGGATTCGCGACTGCGGCGACGGCATTCCCGCCGATGTATTGCCGAAAATTTTCGCCCCCTATTTCACCACCAATGAAAGCGGATTGGAGATTGGGCGGTACATGTCGCGCATGATTCTGGATCACTTGCACGATCACATCGAGGCGAATAACGTCGGTGCCGGCACTGAAATCGTTGTTTCCGCACCGGCCTTGATTTAGAGGCTCAGGATTCAGCTACCGCTATTTTTCCGCTGCTCGTCGATGCGGTTGAGTTCGCTATCCATTTCCGCATCGGAAAGCGGGCGGTAGTCGGTGGTAGAAGGGGAAGACTCCTTCTCCTCATTCTTCGCCAGGAATCCGGCGACGATCACCCCGACTTCATAGAGCAGCCATAACGGAATCGCCAGCATGATCTGGGAAACCACGTCCGGCGGGGTGAAAATCGCCCCGATCACGAACGCGCCGACGATCACGTAAGGACGTGCCTCCTTGAGTTGGACAATGCTGACTATGCCGAAACGAGCCAGCAACACCACCGCCACCGGCACCTCGAAAGTCACGCCGAAGGCGACGAACAGGGTCAGCACGAAATCCAGGTACTTGTTGATGTCGGTCATCCAGCTCACGCCTTCCGGCGTGAAAGCGGTCATCGCGGAAAACACCACCGGGAACACCAGGAAATAGGCGAACGACATGCCGCACAGGAACAACAGGGTACTCGCCACCACCAGCGGCACAATCAGCTTCTTTTCGTGGGCGTACAGCCCCGGCGCGACGAACGACCACACTTGGTAAAGCACATAGGGCAGGGCAATCAGGAAAGCGGTGAGCATCGTCACCTTGACCGGGACGAAAAACACCCCGACCACGTCGGTGGCGATCATCTGCCCGCCCTTGGGCAGCGAAGCCAGCAGCGGCTGGGCGATCAGGGTGTAGAGATCCTTGGCGAAAGGAAACAGGCACACGAATACCACTGTCACCGCGATCACTGCCCGCAACAAGCGGTCGCGCAGTTCGATCAGGTGGGAAATAAACGTTTCGCTGGCGTCTTCCGGCGTAGTCATCAGGCGGGTTTATCCAGTTTGGGGCTGCTGTCCAGGCCCAGTTCGAGTTGCGGGGATGCCGGGGGTACGGCCTGCGGCGCCGTCTCGGCGGCGGGCAAGGCCGGCTGGGCGGCCTCGGCGGCTTCTTTGAACTGCTGGCTGGCGCTGTTGATCTCGTCGGTCATGGTGTGCTCCATGTGCTGCGCGCTTTGGCGCATATCCGCCTCGATCTTGCGCAACTCTTCGAGCTTGAGTTCGCGGTTGATGTCGGACTTGACCTCCGACACGTAGCGTTGCGCTCGCCCGAACAACAGGCCGACAGTACGCGCCACCTTGGGCAGGCGTTCAGGCCCGACCACGATCAGGGTGACGATGGCAATGACCAGCAGTTCTGTGAAACTGACGTCGAACATAGTTTTAAGGACCAGCAGCGCTACGGGGCTAGGGGCTGGAACAAGAGGATTCCTCCTTTGCCTCCATCCCCCTAGCCTCCGAATATTTAAGAAACAGTTTTGTTTTTGACTTCGCCTTCGATGGTCTGGCCGGCGGGCGCTGCGCTCTGCGGGATTTGCTGCGAGGCCGGCGTCGCCTGCGGCTGTTCGCCTTCCTTCACGGCATCCTTGAAGCTTTTCACCGCGCCGCCCAGGTCGCCACCCACGTTGCGCAGCTTCTTGGTACCGAATATCACCAGCACGATTACCAGAACGATCAGCCAATGCCAGATGCTGAATGAACCCATTTCCGTCTCCTCATTTAATTCAGTGTTTAGTGTTGAGTGCTTAGTGCTGAGTTTTGGAGCGCTCCGCGCGCTTTATAAAACGCGCAGCAACCTCGACTAAACACTCAAAACTTAACACTCAACACTGCTTTTACTCCAAATGCGCCAGCTTGCCGCCGCCGTAAACATGGACGTGCAGATGGAACACCACCTGCCCGCCTTCCTTGCCGGTGTTGATGGCGGTCTTGAATCCGCTCAATCCCAACTCTTTGGCCAGTTTTGCCGCCAGCAGCAACAGGCGCCCCAGCATCCCCTCCTCGCCCGCCGCGCATTCCTGCAACGAGGCGACATGGCGCTTGGGAATAATCATGAAATGCACCCTCGCGATAGGGTTGATATCGTGAAAGGCAAAAAATTCCTCGTCTTCGTAAACTTTTTTGCAGGGAATCTCGCCCGCCATGATCTTGCAAAAGATGCAATCGCTCATTTGTCGCCTCTCGCGGCCTTTTCGGCGATGCCTGACAATCCCTCGCGGCGCGCCAGTTCGTTCAATACATCATCGGGATGGAGACCCTGGTCGGCCAGCAGTACCAGACTGTGAAACCACAGGTCGGCCATTTCATAAACCAGTTGTCCCTTGTCGCCGCCCTTGGCGGCGATCACGGTTTCCGTGGCTTCCTCGCCGATTTTCTTGAGGATGCTATCCAGTCCCTTGGCATACAGCTTGGCCACGTAGGAACTGGTCGGATCGGCGCTCTTGCGCTGCTCCAGGGTCTCGGCCAGACGGTTCAGGATATCGCTCATTTTTTGTAAATTTCGTGCGGGTCTTTGAGGATCGGCTCGGTGGTCACCCACTGCTCCTTCTCCAGCTTCTGGAAAAAACAGTTGTGGCGCCCGGTATGGCAGGCAATTCCGCCCTTCTGCTCGACCTTGAGCAGCACCACGTCCTCGTCGCAATCGAGGCGAATTTCCAGGACTTTCTGGATATGCCCGGATTCCTCGCCCTTGTGCCAGAGTTTCTTGCGCGAACGCGACCAGTAAATGGCTTCGCCCTTGGCGGCCGTCAATTTCAATGCTTCGCGATTCATCCAGGCGAACATCAATACCGTGCCGCTTTCGGCATCCTGGGCAATCACCGGCACCAACCCCTCGTTGGTCCAATTGACTTTGTTCAACCAGTTTTCGCTCATAGCCGCACCTCGATACCGTGTTTCGCCATGTGACGCTTGGCCTGCTCCACCGTATATTCACCATAGTGGAAAATACTGGCGGCGAGTACCGCGTCGGCATGACCGATGGTCACGCCTTCCACCAAATGGTCAAGATTGCCCACCCCGCCGCTGGCGATCAGCGGAATGCTCACCGCGTCTGCGATGGCGCGGGTCAACTCCAGGTTGAAGCCGATCTTGGTGCCGTCACGATCCATGCTGGTCAGCAGGATTTCGCCAGCCCCCAGCGATTCCATTTTCTTCGCCCATTCCACGGCGTCCAGCCCCACGTCCTTGCGCCCCCCGTGAGTAAACACGTTCCAGCGCAACGCTTCGCCCGGCGCGGAAACCTGCTTGGCGTCGATGGCCACCACGATGCACTGCGAACCGAAGCGCGCCGAAGCATCGGCCACCAGTTGCGGATTGGTGACCGCCGAGGTGTTGATACTGACCTTGTCCGCGCCGGCATTGAGCAGGCGCCGCACATCCTCGACCTGGCGCACGCCGCCGCCGACCGTAAGGGGAATGAATACCTGGGAAGCAACATCCTCGATGATGTGGAGGATCAGGTCGCGGTTGTCGCTGGACGCGGTGATGTCGAGAAAGGTCAACTCGTCGGCGCCCTGCTCGTCGTAACGGCGGGCGATCTCCACGGGATCACCGGCGTCGCGCAGCGCGATGAAATTGACGCCCTTGACCACGCGACCGTTGGTCACGTCGAGGCAGGGGATGATGCGCTTGGCCAGTCCCATCAGGCGCCCAGCTCGTCGGCGAGTTTCTGCGCCGCTGCGAAATCCAGGGTACCCTGGTAGATCGCCCGTCCGGTGATGGCCCCCATGATGCCTTCGGCTTCCACGCCGCACAGGGAAGTCACATCGTCGAGATTGGTGATGCCGCCGCTGGCGATCACCGGAATGCTCAGTTGCTGGGCAAGCTTGACGGTGGCCTCGATATTCACGCCGGAAAGCATCCCGTCGCGACCGATGTCGGTGTAGACGATAGCTTCCACGCCGTAGCCTTCGAACTTCTTGGCTAGGTCGATGACGTCGTGGTGGGTCAGTTTCGACCAACCGTCCACCGCCACCTTGCCGTCCTTGGCATCCAGGCCGACGATGATGTGGCCGGGGAAAGCGTTGCAGGCGTCGTGCAGGAAGCCCGGGGTCTTCACCGCCGCAGTGCCGATGATCACGTAGGTGATGCCGTCGTCGAGATAGCGTTCAATGGTATCGAGGTCGCGAATCCCGCCGCCGAGTTGCACCGGGATGTCGCTACCGACCGCAGAGACGATGCTCTTGATCGCCTCTTCGTTGACCGGCTTACCGGCGAACGCGCCGTTCAAATCGACCAGATGCAGGCGGCGCGCGCCCTGATCCAGCCAGTGCTTGGCCATGGCGCCGGGGTCTTCGGAAAAGACCGTGGCTTCTTCCATCAGGCCTTGCTTCAAGCGCACGCAGTGCCCGTCTTTCAAGTCAATCGCAGGAATAATCAGCATGATGTCGAGTCGCTAAACGTTGGTAACAAAAATTAGTTGGTCGCCCCATCCCACCGAGAGAAATTGGCGAGAAGCTGCAATCCCGCCGTCTGGCTCTTTTCCGGGTGGAACTGCACGGCGAATACATTGGCGCGTGCTACCGCGCAGGTGAAGGCAAAAGGATAATGGCTGTAGGCGGCGATAAGACTGGATTCGCCGGCTTCCACGTAATAGCTGTGGACGAAGTAGAAGCGCGCTTCGGGTGCGATGCCTTGCCACAACGGGTGTGCAACAGCTTGGTGCACCTGGTTCCAGCCCATGTGCGGCACCTTGAGTTTCTCGCCGTGGGCATCGACCATCGCATCGGCGGGGAAACGCACCACCTTGCCGGGCAGAATGCCCAATCCGGGCACGCCACCTTCTTCCGAAAACTCGAAAAGCATTTGCATGCCCAGGCATATCCCCAGAAACGGCTTGGCTTGCGCGGCATCCAGCACCGCCTGGCGCAGGCCGCGTAGCTCCAGTTCCTTCATGCAATCGGGCATCGCCCCAACGCCGGGAAATACCACCCGCGCGGCGCCGGCAATGACGCCGGGATCGCTGGTCACGACGATGGAAGCATCCGGCGCGACATGTTCGAGCGCCTTCGACACCGAGCGCAGATTGCCCATGCCGTAGTCGATTACCGCGATATCGGCCATGGTCAGAGAGTTCCCTTGGTCGAAGGCATTTGTCCGGCGGCGCGCGCGTCGGCTTCGACCGCCATGCGCACGGCGCGTCCAAACGCCTTGAAGACGGTTTCGGCTTGATGATGGGAATTCACCCCGCGCAGGTTGTCGATATGCAACGTCACCTGGGCATGATTGACGAAGCCCTGGAAGAATTCGCGCACCAGGTCGGACTCGAATTCGCCGATGGTCGCCCGCGAGAATGGCACTTCGAAAACCAGGCCGGGACGCCCGGACAAGTCGATCACCACCCTTGAGAGGGCCTCGTCGAGCGGCACGTAGGCATGGCCGTAACGGCGAATGCCTTTCTTGTCGCCGACCGCCTGGGCAAAAGCCTGCCCCAGCGTGATGCCGATATCTTCCACGGTGTGGTGGTCGTCGATGTGCAAGTCGCCGGCGGCGCTGATGTCCAGGTCGATCAGGCCATGACGGGCGATCTGGTCGAGCATGTGATCAAGGAAGGGCACCCCGGATTGCAGCGTGGCACGCCCTTCTCCGTCGAGATTGAGGGTCACGCTGACCTGGGTTTCAAGGGTATTGCGGGTGACTGTGGCGGTACGCATAAATTTCAGTGTTTAGTTTTGAGTGCTTAGTGTTTAGTTGCGGTGAGGTTTGCGGCAACCGTCACTTTGACCCAACAACAGCCCCGGTATGTCGAGGCCGAAAAATATCGTTTCATTCTAACCCAAGAAGGCAAGGCGACAAAGCACACCTCCAGGATTTGAGCGATAAACCAATCAGGAAAGGATTTCTCTCAACGCTGCAACCAATGCGGCACACTGCGCGTCAGTACCCACCGTGATACGCAGGAACGGCGCAATGCGCACGGGATTCTTGAAATGGCGCACGATGATGCTGCGCTCTCGCAGCTTGGCGGTGAGTGCCGCGCCCTCATGGGCCGGATGACGGGCAAACACGAAATTGGCGGCGGAGGGCAGCACCTCGAACCCCAGCGCTTCCAGATCGGCTACCAAGTGGGTGCGGGTGGCGATCACCTTGGCGCAGGTTTCCGCGAAATAGGCTCGATCTGCCACCGCCGCTGCTCCTCCGGCCAGCGCAAAACGATCCAGCGGGTAGGAATTGAAACTGTCCTTGACCCGATCCAGCGCTTCGATCAGGTCGGGATGACCGATGGCGTAACCGACCCGTAATCCCGCCAGGGAGCGCGATTTGGAAAGGGTATGGATCACCAGCAACTGCGGGTAGCGATCCACCAACGCCACGGCGGATTCGCCGCCGAAGTCGATGTATGCTTCGTCGATCACCACCACCGAATCGCGATTGGCCTGCAAGAGGCGCTCGATTTCACCCAACGCCAGCAGCCGCCCGGTGGGGGCGTTAGGGTTGGGGAAGATGATCCCGCCGTTGGGCTGAAAATAGTCATCGACGCAAATCTCGAACGATTCGGTCAGCGGCAACTGGCGGGACGCTATGCCGTACAGCCCGCAATACACCGGATAGAAACTATAGGTGATATCGGGAAACAGTAGCGGCAGATCGTGCTTGAGCAAGGCCAGAAAGGTATGCCCGAGCACCTCGTCGGAACCGTTGCCGACGAACACCTGGCGCGGCGTCACGCCGTAAAAGTCGGCCACGGCTTGTTTGAGCTTTTCCCCGCTGGGGTCGGGATAGAGGCGCAGCGTATCGGCGGCTTCCGCACGCAACGCCTCCAGCACCTTGGGGCTGGGGCCGTAGGGGTTCTCGTTGGTATTCAGCTTGACCAGGTTTGCCAGCTTGGGCTGCTCGCCCGGCACGTAAGGGGTCAGCTCATGAACGACGGGACTCCAGTAACGACTCATGACAAATGCCTCACTGGCCCTTCATGCGGTATTCCGCGGACTGGGCATGGGCTTGCAGGCCTTCGCCGTAAGCCAGCACCGTGGCCGCCGCGCCCAGCGTCTTGGCACCGGCTTCGGAAACAAAAATCAGGCTGGAACGCTTCTGGAAATCGTAGACCCCCAGCGGCGAGGAAAAGCGTGCGGTGCGCGAAGTCGGCAGCACATGGTTCGGCCCGGCGCAGTAATCGCCCAACGATTCGCAAGTCATGCGCCCCATGAAAATCGCCCCGGCGTGCTTGATCTTAGGCAGCATCGCGGTCGGGTCGGCAATCGACAACTCCAGGTGTTCCGGCGAAATGTAGTTGCAGATGCGCGCCGCCTCGTCGAGGTCTTTGACTTCGATCAGTGCGCCGCGACCTTCCAGCGCCGCGCGGATGATGTCCTGGCGCGGCATGGTGGGCAGCAGCTTTTCAATGCTGGCCTGTACCGCGTCGATAAATTCCTTGCCGGGCGCGAGCAGGATGGACTGCGCCAACTCGTCGTGCTCGGCCTGCGAGAACAAATCCATGGCAATCCAGTCGGGGTTGGTCTGACCGTCGCAGATCACCAGAATCTCGGAAGGTCCGGCCACCATGTCGATGCCCACCACCCCGAAGACACGGCGCTTCGCGGCCGCCACGTAAGCGTTGCCGGGGCCGACGATCTTGTCCACCTGCGGCACGGTTTCGGTGCCGTAGGCCAAGGCACCCACGGCTTGCGCGCCGCCGATGGTGAACACCCGATCCACCCCGCACACGGCGGCGGCGGCGAGCACCAGTTCGTTGACCACCCCGCCGGGCGTGGGCACCACCATAATTAACTCTTTCACCCCGGCCACCTTGGCGGGAATCGCGTTCATCAGCACCGACGAGGGATACGCCGCCTTGCCACCCGGCACGTACAGCCCGACGCGATCCAGCGCCGTCACCTGCTGGCCGAGCAGGGTACCGTCGGCTTCGGTGTAGTTCCACGACTGCATCAACTGCTTTTCGTGGTACATCCGCACCCGGTCGGCAGCCAGTTGCAACGCGGTTTTCTGGTCGGCGGGCAGGTTGTCGAGCGCCGCCTGCAAACGCGCCGGCGGCAACTCCAACTCAGCGGAAGAGGCCGCATCAAGCTGGTCGAAACGCTTGGTGTATTCAAGCACCGCCGCATCGCCACGATGCTTCACGTCGCGCAGGATGCCCGCCACGACGGTGTCGATGTTGTCGTCCTGCGCGCCCTCGAAAGCCAGCAAGGTTTCCAGCTGTTTTTCAAAATCGGCCTGGGAAGTGGAATAGCGTTTGATGTTCAACATGATGGTATGCCAGCAAAAGTTTCGGAATGGCGCGATTTTACAGGAAAAAAGCACGCGGCGCGCACGCTTCCAGACAGCCCGAACAAAGGGACTACGCTGCTTTTCCCTTGAAGGGCAACGCCTCCTGCTTTAGCGAGATCGCCGTAAATTCCGGGTCCTTGTGCAGGAGCGTGGCCCCGTGAAGCACAGTGCAAGCGGCAATCCAGGCATCGGCCAGAAAAACGCGCTGATGCGCCTTGATCTCCGCAGCCTTGACGAGCAAGTCGGAAGATTCATGTATCCAGGCAATCGGCAAAGACAGACACTGTTCATAAGCCAGATGCCCGGCGCTTTCACCTTCGTCCCGCCACACCCGGCAAAGCTGTTCCATCAGGGAGATGAAACAGCCGAAGCAAGTCACCTCGCCTCGCTGCGCAAGGGTAAGCACCTCCGCTGCGCGATCCGCCCCCGGCTCATCGTCGCGCAACGTCGGAAGCGCCGAGGTATCGAGCAACCAGGCGTTCATTCGCGCCCTTGATCTTCCAGCCGCTCCGCCACCAAACGTCGCGTCCCGCCGCCCTTGCCCTGGCCGCGAAATGCCGCAATCGGGTTTTCCCGCACCGGCACGACGCGAATACCATCCGCGTCCACGAACCACTCCAGCCGGTTGGCGGGCGTCAGATGGGACGCGCGCCGAATATCGGCGGGAACAACGGTTTGCCCTCGGGCGGTGATGGTGCTTCTTATGGGAGTTGTTTTGCCGAATTAGCTTGCTGCCACTTTATTTTTCTTCCGGTAAAGCTGAAGACTTACCCTACCGAATCACACCATCTCGACCCTCAACCCGGCGCGGGTGGCGGCTTCGCGCTGGCGCGCGGCGGCGGTAACGAAAACATCGGCTTGCAGGGCCACAGCGCTGCCGATGTGGATGGCGTCCATGCCGCGCAGCACGTTGGTTTCGAGACTCGCCACCGTGTGTCCCAACACCACCGGCGTCAGGTCGCAGATGGCGGCGTCCTCGATGTCGGCCAGCAACAGGGATTTCGGTTGCCGGTATTGCGTGGCGGTGATTTTGGCCTCGCGATGCAGGCGGCAAAATGCCGAAACGATCTCGGGCAGCGCGATGCCGGACAAACCGATCTCGGTTGCCCGGTCGCACCATTCGAGCACCGCGCCGGTTCCTGTTTCGCTGATATAGCGCTTGACGAAGGCGGAGGTGTCGAAAAAGACGCGGATTACAAACCCGCTTCGCGCTCTTCGAGGATCATGCGGCTGACGGAAACGCCATCCAGCACCAGGGGTTGCGCCTGGCGGCGTTTCCAGGAGGGCGATTCGGCAGGAATGGGAACGATGTCGGCAATCGGTTTGCCATTGCGCAACCCCCGCACGGATTCGCCCGACTCGACAATGTCGAAATACTGCTTGGCGTGATTGCGGACTTCGGTGAAAGTAGCTTGTCTCATGGCAATCTCGGTATGTACAGAATGATGCGATTGTAGGTGTTCATTTTCGAGCTTGCCAGCACTGCACTAGCACCGTCGCAGAGCATGGCTCGCGTACCCCGGTTTGGGTATGCCCGCGGCAAACGCTGCCACGGAAGCACACCATCCAACCCGGAGAAATCCTCAGGGTGAGTGTTCCCTGAAAGAACTCAACCTCCCCTCACCCGCTATTTGAAATTCCGCACGCTCGGACAGGCGTTGCCCTGGGCGTTCCGCGCCACTTGGCCGCGTTTCGCGTAGGCGGAATCCACCGCTTCCACGGCGCAGTAGCCGATTTCCTGCATTTGCTGCATGGCCTCCTGTTCCGGGCCGGAGAACAATTGCTGATCGGAAACCGTGGCGAAGCAGCGCAATATCGCGTCGTTGATCTGTTGCTCGCAATCGCGGCGTTCGATCCGCCTGCATTGCTGGAGATAACCTTGCTGACGGCAGGCGTAGGGAACGATGAGGCCTTGCATGGCTTGCAATATCTGGGCGCGGCTTTGCCCTGCCGGTGCCGCTGCGCCGGGCGGGGGAAGCTGGGCCTTGACCACGGGTGGTTCGTAGGGCGAGGCGAGCGCTTGCCGGGGTTCCGCCATCGGCCTGGCGGCGACCGCCGGGCGCGCATCCAGCCTTTGCGTCACCAGGCGGGAATCCGTATCCGTGGCGCGGATGAATTCGAATACCGAGTCCCCGGTGTTGACCTCGTAGCGCTGGGTCTGCCAGGCGCTGTCGGGGTGGTCGCCGAAATGGACGTTGGGCGAGAACAGCCGGGCGCCGGCGCGCTCGCCGCCGCCGATGGTGATTTGGCTGGGACGATATCCCTTGCCGCGCAACCAGCGTTGGGCCGACGCGCGGCTCTCCACATCCCCCGGCGCTGCGGCGGCGGCATAGATTTCCAGCACCCAGCCGTTGGAATTCTGGTATTTGGTGGCCCACGGATTGGCGATGGAACTGTAACTCGCTTCGTGCAGCGCCCGTTTGGTCGGGCTGAGGAGGACTTTGGCGAGGCTTTCCTGGATGGGCGGGGAAGGAATGACAATGCGCGTCTCGAAATCAAAGGGGTCGTCCATGAAGAAGTTGGCGAGCCCATCGTCGAAAAGATCGGAATTGCCGCTGCCGCAGCCGTTCAATTGATGGACGACCGTCCACGGGCCGGCGGGATGATCGCGAAAGGCATAACCGACGTGGGTATAACGAACGCCCCGCTTGGATTGGTCGGAACCCACCCGCCCGATGACCGCGAGGTGGGCGCCGCTCAATTCCAGGGTGTCGCGAACCTGGGTGGCGAAGCGGATGGCTTTCTGGGTCTTCGCCGGGTTGGGATTTTCGTTACAGTTTTGTCCGGCGTTGCCCGCCGCCGAAAAACACAGGGTGAGGCATAACAACAGGTACGCCAGTAATCTTGCCGACATGGTGTGACTCCTTGATTTCAGGAACTGCGCTTGGAGCGAATGAGCGTTTGTTCATCCTTGCCTGGGACATGGCACAGCACTTTGCCACCGGCGTAAAGCACATAGCCGCTCCCCTCGGCGACGACCTTGACGCTTTGTCCGGCAACCAGCGCAACGCCACTGGCTGCGGCGGCGGTGACCGTCACCACCGCGCGGCTGGCATTGGCGGTGCCTTTGAATACCACTTCCACCACGTTTCCGATGGTGCGCACCGATTCGACCACCATCACCCCGCCGACGTATAGCGCCAGCACCGGCAACGACGCGGCGGTGACCGATACGGCCAGCGTCGATGCCGCCGATATCCCGGAGGCGCGCCCCGAATCCTGGGCCAGCGCCAGGTTGGTTGAAACGAGAAGGCAAAATACCGAGACCAAGGTTTTTCGGAATTTCATGGTTTTTCTCCCAAAGATTGGCGTTATGTTACGACCCGTCCTGCGGTACCGTCCACCGTAACCACTTGACCATTTTCCAGGGCTTCCAGTACGCCGCGCACGCTCATCACCGCCGGCAGGCCGACTTCGCGAGCGGTGACGGCACCGTGGGAAAGCGGGCCACCGCTTTCCGTGACGATGGCCGCCGCTTTGTAAAACAGGGGCGTCCAGGCCGGATTGGTGGTGCGCGCCACCAGCACCGCGCCTTGCGGAAAGGCCGCAAAATCGTCGCTGGAAAACACCTTGAAGACCGCGCCCCGCGCCGTTCCGGGGCTGCCCGGCAGACCCGCGAGGCCGCCTGCGGCAACCACGCAGCGGATCGCCTTGCCGAGTTCCCATTCAGGCGAACGCAAACGATTTTTCAGATAGACGGCTTTTTTCTCCTCGATGCCGGCCTTCAGCTTTGCCCATAATTCACCGTCATCGCGCGACACTGCCTCATCCAGGCCGGTTGCCGTTGCGAAGAAAACGTCCATGGGTTCGGCCACCACTCCCCTGCCCTGCAAGGCTGCGCCCAAGGCGCGCAGGCCGCGGCGGAAAGGCAGGGTGAGCCGCGTCGTCTGGTAGTGTTCGATGTCGTCCAGCGCGGTATAGGCGCGCGCCAGACGCAGCAATTCCTGGACGGAAAAGCGCAGTTCCTGGGGCAGACCGGCCAGCAACCGGCGCTCGGTTTCGGTCATCGCGAGCTTGAGGACACGTTCCTTTTCGGCGGGGTCCTCCAGTTCGGAATCCAGCATCGCCTTCAAGTTTTCCACCACCAGCCAAGGCGCTTCCAGCCAAGTCGGGTGGTAGGGGTCGAATTCCACTTCGCGGTGGCCGTGATCCTGCAAGAAGCGCAGGAAAGCCACGTTTACCGGCGCATCCTCCTGAAAGCCGCCGGCGGCGAGGAATTCCTGGCCGCCCAGCGCGCGGAGTTTTTCCGCCAAGGCGGGGCGTTGGGCAATCTTGCGGGCAAGACGATACAGCTCCTTGTTGACGAAGCCGGTCTTGGTCTCGCAATAGGCCAGCAGGCGGTCGAAGCAGGCTGGCGCGGCGGGCTTGCCGACACTGGCTTCGACGATGCTGTAAACCAGTTTGTAGAGGGTGCGCTGGGTAATCGAGATGGCGATGTTGGGCAGGAAGTATTCGGCGCCGAGCCGCTTGACGCGCTGCACGTAGTCCCATAATTCCGGGATGGGACGGCCCGCCAGCGGCTCCGCCATCAGCTCGCCCAGACCGAGCAGGTAGCGATCCAGGTCGCGCGACCAGGCCAGCGGGAGTTCCTGCACCCAGGCATAGCGCTTGCGCAGCATCGGCAAGGCCGCCACCAGTTCCGCGACGGAACGCACATTCAGCGCATTGGCGGTGCCTTCGGCATATATCTCGACGGCATTCTGGTTGCCGTAGACATAGTGGTCGAACAGCGCAAACCATTTGCCGCGGAATGGCGGCAAGCCCATCAACTCAAATGAATGGGCCAACGATTGGTGAAAGCCCTCCTCCACCAAATCCCAGGCCAGCGGGGTGATTACCGAAGGAAAGCGCTCCGCCGCTTCGTCGCGCGTCCAGCGCGGCGGAATGCGCGTTACCGGGCGCGCCTGGAGCAGCCAGAGCGTGCCGTTTTCGATGCCCCACTCGATGTCCTGCGGATAGCCGTAGAGCGCCTCGACGCGCCGCATCAGGCCGGATAGATCGGCCAGTTCCGATTGCGTGAGGCAGGGAACATCGGCTTCTTCCGGCGGAACCGTTTCAACGCGCGTGGCGGCGCGGTCGGCGACCACCCGCGCGGTTTTGCGGGCGATGTTGGCTTGTTTGATCCGCCCGCCGGCCTTGTCGAGTATCCAGTGATCGACCGGATATTCGCCGCCGACCACGGATTCGCCGAGGCCATAGTTGGCGTCGATGGATTGTTCATCGGGGGCGCCGCTCACCGGGTTGATGCAAAAACCCACGCCGGCAACGCGATTGAAGGCCATTTGCTGGACGACCACCGCCATGGCGGTATCGAGCAGCCCGACCCCGGCCTGCAAGCGGTAGCTGACGGCGCGCGCGCTCCACAGCGACACCCAGCAATCGCGGATGCGCGCCGCAATCTGCTCAAGCCCCATGCAGTTGAGATAGGTTTCGTGCTGGCCGGCGAACGCCGCGCCGCCCGTGTCTTCCGCAGTCGCGGAACTGCGCACCGAAAAAGCCGTTCCCACCGGAAAGCGGGCAAGCGCCTCACAGAGCTCCCCGCGCAGGGAATCCGGCACCGGCCAAAGCGCCATGCACGTACATAGTTGCTCGCAGGCCGCCTCCATGGCCGCCGGATCGCCGAGCGGCAAGCCGCGCAGCACTTGCGCAAAGCCGGGATCGTGCGCCAGAAAGGCCGAGTAGGCTTGCGGTGGCAGCACGAAACCGGGCGGCACCGCAAAGCCGCCCTGAGTCAGGCGGGCCAGATTCGCGCCTTTGCCGCCGGCCATCGCGGCGTCGAGGAGTAGCGGCGAGTTGAAGTCATGCAGTAGCGGCATCCTGGTTCTCCTTGGTGTGATGGGCGAGCGCGTAACGGTGGGATTCGTAGAGTGCGAACGCGGCGAGCGCGAAGCCGCTCACTACGTCGATAAAATAGTGGTAACGCAGGTACAGGGTGGAAAACCACAGCCCGGCGAGCGGCAGCAGCAGCCACAGGAATTCGCGGCGATGATGGCGCCAGGCGAAGCCCAGGATGAAGGTGGATACCGCGCAATGCAGGCTGGGCCAGACATCCACCCGGTTGCTGCCCTGCACCACCATAGTCTGGTTGAGAGCGGTGACCGGCCCGCCGGCAAGTGCCGCGTCGAACAGTTCGGGATAAGCCAGCCACGGCCCCGCCGCCGGCACCAGCAGGTAGCCGAGGAACCCCAGGCCGTACACGCTGAACAGCCCCGCGTAAAATTCGCCCAGCAATTCGCGGCGCCGGAAGAAATAGCGCAGCAGGCTGACCAACAGCAAGGGCATGAAGAAGAAATAGCACACGCTCAACAGCTCGGTCAGCCACGGGATGGCGAAGCGCGCCAGCCACGCCGACGGCGTTTCCCCCAGCAACCAGCGATCCAGTGCCAGCAGTTCTGCGTCGAAACGCACCGCGCGCACCGCCGGCACCGCCCCGGCCATCGCCTGATAGGACACGTTCATGGCGATGGCGAGAAACGCGCAAACGGCGGCCAGCCTCCCCCAGCCGGGACGGCGTGCATGGCGCAGGGCGAGCCATAACAGCGCCGCCAGCATGGCGCCGAACAGCACGGCCCAGAGCGTAAAGCGCAGCGCATTGGTGCCGGCCATGGCGGCGATATAGGCGCTGAAATAGCGCAGCGGCAAGGCGAACAACTCAATCATGCGGCACTTCCTCCAGCAGTTTGAGGTAAGCCTGCAACAAGGCGGGGCGGGCGGCAGATCGGAACAAGCCGTTGCACAGCGCCACCGACAGCTTGCGAAAGCGATACCAGGCGCCGATGCCGGCCAAACTGATGCCCCAGTAGACGGCCACACCGGCAAGCCCATACCCCGCCGCGCAGGCCGTGCTCGCCAGCCCCGCCCACGCCCCCCCCGTCGGCAACCCCATCGCCATGCGCCAGAACGCCACGACATTGGGCGCATCCGGCAGTTTCCGGCTGGCGATGAACCCAGCGATGAGCACCGGCGCGTTGAGCGCGCAAAACCCCACCACCAGCGGTGCCAGGATCAGCCAGTACAGCGCATACAGCGGCCACGGCCCGACCGGCACCAAGGGTACGCCCTGATGCAGACACAGGCGCTCGCGCCGCGCCAGCGTCGCCAGGGGCGCCGTGATTCCGCCTAGTGCATCCGGCGCGATTTGCTCGAAATGCTTCAGGGCCGGCGCATAGTGGACAGAGGTTCCCAAGGTCGCCGCGTAAGCCAAAGTCTCGGCGCTACGCCGGGCCTCCTCGTCGGCAAAGTTGGCGCCGACCGCCTCCAACCCCGCCACGACGAGGCGATGGATGGCCGCAACATCGGCATCCGGCAGAATTTGCCGAGGCTCGCCTACCAGCACCTCCACCCGGCTTTGCCAGGCGGTTGGGTCTTCGTAATGCACGCCGAGCGCAACTATGGTCAGCTTGACCCCGGCCTCGACGGCGGCCTGGGCGATTCTCGCCGCGCCGCGCTGGAAAGGCAGATGGCGGAAACCCAGCGCGCTGCTTCCCTCCGGCATCACCAGCACCCGGCCACCACCTTGCAACACGGCTATGCAGCGCTGGACGGCATCGCGGTTGTCCGCCGCCATGCCGCGCGCACGATCCTTGGCGCGCGCCACCGCGATGCCCCGGAACAGGAAACGCCCGAGCGCGCTACGCTGCAATTGGGCGGAAACCATCGGGATCGCATCCGGCACCGCCAGCGCATACGGCGCTGCGTCCAGCGCCCCGTTGCGGTGGGTCGCCACGTAGAGCACCGCGCCGGATGACGGCAGGCGCTCGCGCCCCAGCACCGTGATGCGGTTGAAGGCGAGGCGGCCTATGATGCGCCACGCATAGCAACTGGCTGAATGTTGTCCCACGAGAATGCGCCTCTGGCGATGACTAGCGGTTAAGCGCCCTTAGCGGCTTCACGCGGCTTTTTCCCGCGCTTGCCCAAACGCCGCTTCACCCCCACCACCGCGACCATCAGCCCCAGCCCAGCGCCGCCGACCGGCAGCGGCACCAGCGCGGGCTGTTCGTGTTGCAGCGCCAAGCCATCGCGCAGGGCATCCGGGAAGGGGCGCGGCTCGGTGGGGACGATTTTCCATTGGCTGCGGTCGGCGGGCGCCTGCCCCATGTATTCGTCGAAGGAATATACCGGCGCGAGCCCAAACGCGCGGCTGGAGGGAATTTGCGGAATGTGGACGTAGAGCAGCGCTTCAAGATCGTCGCCCAACTGCTGTTCCAAGGCGCTGAGCGGGCGGGCGGCCCGCCCTTGCGCGAGATTCAGCAGGTCTTCGCCCATCGCGTCGAAGGCGGCGGCGGGGTAAAGCCGGGTGGTCTCTGCGGTGAGATAGTCGTAAATCTTGCGGGCGTCGCCGAGACTTCCGCTGGTGGCGGCGACATAGAAATAGGCGGCGATGGCCTTGAGTTGTCCGCCGCTGCCGCGTTCCGGCAGGTTCCAGCCGAGGCTGCGGAAGGTGTCCACGCTGATGCCGGAACAGTTGGCCTTGGCGTGGCTATATACGAAATCGTGGCGGTACAGGTGGTTATAGACGCGGTTGATCGCCGCCTGGTATTGCTGCGCGGTGCGCTCTTTCCTGAGCACCGCCACCAGCAGGTAGGAGGGGCGGTAAAAACTCTGGCCGTTGTTAAGGTCCATCAGGTATTTGTCCATCGGGGTGACGGCGGCGACGATGCCTTTTTCGCTGTACGAGTCGAGGTTGTAGAAGTTATTGACCAGCCAGCGCGACCAGTCGCCGTCGGCCCGATAACGCCCGGTGACGATGCCGAAATGGCCGCCGTGGGCCTCGTCATCATCGCCCTGCGCGCCGTTGAGCATCACCCCCAGCACCGCCTTGTCCGCCCATTCGCGCTTTTGCCCGCTGCTGCGCTCCCACAGCACGCGGGCGGCGTAGGGACTTTTTGCCCCGCCGCCCTCGGCGCGCACCAGCGATTGCAGGGATTCCCCCGCCTCCAGGGGACGCAGCGGCAACGTGTCCGGCAGGCTGAAATCAAGCGGCCACAGGGTGCGGGCCACGAACTGCTGCCCGCCCGCTTCGCCCTGCTGAACCTCACCGCGCAAACGCAGGGGACGCCCGGCGTAGAAATGTTGGCTGGTGGCGTCGTAGTAGGAAAGATTGGTGGGGATTTTCGGCGTCACCGCGAAGTCCAGGGTTTGGCCTTCCTCGGTGGTGAGGTGCCGTCCGTCTTCGGCCAGCGTGGCGCGCGGAATCACCTGGCTGGAACCCAGCCAGATCAAGGTCGGCAGCGCCCGCAGTTCTTCCCCGTCGGCGCGGGCCGCCCATAGACGCACGTCGCGCTGGGCCGCATCGGTCGGCGAGAAGCCCGCCAGCGGGGCGGTCGCGCCAGGCACCGCGATCAGATCGTCGGGGAAATACCAACTGGCCTGCGGCAAAACCCGACAATCCTTGCAGGCGCCGTCGGCAAGCCGCATTTCGGCGGGGTTGTACAGGCCCAGCGCCCCATCCTGCAAGGCCGGCAGGACAGCGCACCGCCCCGTTGACGCACTCAGGCTCAAGGCCAGAGCGACCCAATACCATGTCCTACACTGATTCATGTGTTTTTCCCCCTTTATTTTCCAGGCACCGCGTTACGCACCCGCAACCACGCCAGGGTGCCGATGGACAGAAACACCACCAGCCCGAACAGACTGGCCGAGGTGATGACCGACATCCCGACTTTCACCATCAGGGTGTACAGCCCCACCATGACGATCATCGCGAAGTTTTCAAAGACGTTTTGCACGGCAATGGCATGACCGGCCCCGACGCTTTCATGGCCGCGCTCCTGGAGCAACGCATTCAGCGGCACCACGTAAAAACCGCCGCTGGCCCCGATCAGCACCAGCAGCACCACCGCCACCGGCAGGCTGGTGGCGTGGGCGAAAACCGGGATCAACAGGCCGATCAAAATCCCCGCCGGAAGGGCGCGGTTAATGGTTTCGAGGTTGACGAAGCGGGCCGCAGCGGCAGCACCCAGCGCGATGCCGATGGCAACCACCCCGCTCAGATTGGCCGCCGTCCCGTTATCGGTGATCGCCAGCGCCACCGGCACCCACGCGACCAGCAGGAAGCGCAGGGTGCTGCCGCTGCCCCAGAACACGCTGGTGCCGAGCATGGAAAAGCGCGCATCGGGATTTCGCACCAGCGCCACCAGCGCCACCCGGAAATCCCTGAGCAGCGCGAGCGGTGAAAAAGTCGCGAGGGGATGGGCGGCGGGCAAGTGGGGAATCAGCAGATTGGCGAGGCCCGCCACCAGGTAACACAGGGCAACCCCGGCCAACGCCGCAGTGACCGAGTGGTCAGCCAGCATACCGCCCAACACCGCCCCCAGCAGGATGGCGACGATGGTTGAACCCTCCATCAGGCTGTTGGCCTTGACCAGCTTGTCGGCCCCCACCAGTTCGCTGAGGATGCCGTATTTGGCGGGCGAATAAGCCGCCGCGCCGATACCGACCAGATTGTAGGCCAGCAACGGGTGCAGCCCGAACAACATCGCCACCGCACCGATGAATTTCATGGTATTCGCCACCAGCATCACCCGCCCTTTCGGCTGGCTGTCGGCAAACGGCCCGACAAAGGGGGCGAGCAGGATGAAGGCAATCGCGAAAAACTCCTGCAATAACGGCATCTGCCAATCCGGGGCCTGCATGGATTTGAGCATGGCGATGGCGGCGAACAGCAGCGCATTGTCCGCCAGCGCCGAGAAAAACTGTGCGACCAGCACGGCGCTCATGCCGCGAGAAAACAGCTTACCGGTATGTACGGTGTTCATATGTGGCTCCCTGGGACACGGCAATCCGAAATTTTGCATGACCCACCCAATTCCGCAGGGTCATCATGTGCTTGTCTCAACGTAATTGAGTACGCGCTTCAAGGTGCTTGCGATGTTTTCGCGAGCCACCCAAAAATAGACCTCCTTGCCGATTTTTTCGCTATGCAGCGCGCCGGCCTGCCGCAACACCTTGAGATGATGCGAAACGGCGGTCCGGCTCAGGGTGGACGCAGAAACAATCTGCGTCACGTTCAGACGCTCTCCCGGCTCGAAAGTCAGAAGAATGCGTTGGCGCTGTTCGTCGCCCAAGGCGACAAACATCTCGGCGACATCGCGCCACTCATCGGGTAAGGCATGGATCAGATTGGTTAACATATCTACATGTTTATTCATTTGGTTGTTTGTGTCAATAACCAAGTGAAAGGCAAAAACAGTTTTGAATGTTTAGGGCACTTCTATAAATCCACCGATTTCTCCCACATAACGACACGGTAGTTTGAATTTGAACAAAGAGCTGTCAAACGAGAGGTTTTTGTCGTCATTGCCCCTATTTTTCGATCATATTCACGCCATTCCCGGCATTGCGGGCGCAGTTACCCTGTCGAACTTGAACACCTTCAGGCGAATCAGCGTCTCGGTTCGCTTGAGGTTGTATGCCAGATTCATCAAGCCCACGCCCACCGCCGCGCGCGCCGCGCCGATGCTGC
>Ga0208371_1000061_pt1 | contig 67325 bp, 65 predicted proteins | sample SubbioCR12Aug_1A_FD_184827 | JGI IMG/M metagenome (GOLD analysis project Ga0208371, IMG submission 184827) | Serpentinite rock and fluid subsurface biosphere microbial communities from McLaughlin Reserve, California, USA - CR12Aug_1A (SPAdes) | ecosystem: Environmental > Terrestrial > Deep... | reverse complement strand
ACAACGATACCGTTGCACCTTCCCCTCTGCCATTGGTTTCATTCCTGCTTTCACGATATGGCGTGATCCACATTTTCTACATTCCATACCTTCGATAAGCAAATAGAATACCTAATTAGTCAGTGCCTGAGCTTCATCTTTATTCTGACATACACAAATTGTTTCATAACAAACAAAATGCAGTAAAGAACATCACTGTAGCTCTTAATGATATAGTGATCACAATTAGCAGAGGTGCTGTATGAAAATACCATCACTACCAACAGCAAGCAGCTGGGAAAAATTCCCTGCTGAATTGCAAATGAGTCAACTGACTTTAGAATGGCTACTATGCTCTGAGCATAAAACACACCCTACGGCTGCATTAGCAACACTGTTTACAATTGCAAGTGCGATAACCGCTAGAACTTTTTACACAGAATCAGGTGCTTCAACGACGCTTTATCAAATCTTGATAGCCAAAACTGGTGCAGGCAAAAACATTGCAACGCATGCACCCATTAAAGCATTGGATACCATAGAGTATTCTAGGCTCATCATATCTTCCAAAATATCAAGCATTGGCGCATTAGATGATATTTTCAAGCAGCAAAATGTAGCTATACAAGTTGTAGATGAGTTTGGAGACCATCTAGGTAACATGATGAGCGATAAAGGCGGTTATCTCAAATCACTGGCAGCCAAAATCAAAAATCTTTATAGCTCAACAAATGGGAACTATGAATCAGGCAGGTACTCAAGCTCAGGCGGTAAAACAAAAACCAATGAGCCTTGGACGCTTGATAGACCTTGTTTTGGACTCACGGGCATAACGACCAAAACCCAACTATTTAAGCACTTAACAGATGATATGTTACATGATGGTTTTTTAAATAGGTTTATCATCCTTAATGGGCATGATGTGGAGCCAATATTTCCGCAAAAAGTTTTCAATGGTGTTCCAAAAGAGTTGGTTGAGCATTTAAAACTGTTGCAAAAGAACAATTTTACAAATCATGATGCTTCAATCAAAGTTATTGTGCCACTCTCAGAAAAAGCGAGAGAGTATTATCATAAATACATTGGAGATGCGGACATTGTAGGTACCGACATTTACAGATATTGTCTAAATGATGAAACAGATGTAAAACGAGCTATATCCATAAGATGGAGAGAAAACGCCATAAGACTAGCAACAGCACTCACTGCGTTTGAACAACTAGATGTTGTGACGCTAGAAGTTTTGAAATGGTGCTACAATCTTGTCAAACACTCTAGTTTAAGCTTCATGGCTTCATTTGAAAAAGAGGCATCAGTTACAAGGTATGAGATACTCAAAAATAAAGCCATACAGTGGTTCAAGAAGCATAAAGACGACAAAGTATCACTCACATACCTTGCTCAAAAAGCAAGACCTTTTAGCACCCTCAAAAGCAAAGAAAGGGTTGAGTTACTGGATGATTTGATTGAGTCTGGGTTTATAAATAAGGAAATGGTGGAGAGTGCATACTACTATAAACTAGCAAGTTAGACACTTAGACAGACACTCTCTACATGTGTATATAAACTTACACATAGAGGGTGTGTCTAATTTGTCTAACTCTATTAGACGCAATGGTATATTAAGTAGCGTTATGAATTTAGTGGTTCAAAAAAATTCACTATCGGTACATCAAGAATTCTGCTGATTTTGTAAAGTTGTCTGATATTAAAGTGCTGATTATTTTTTCTGATTTCTATGGATCCTAGATAGGAAGCACTGCCGTATCCCATTTCAGTTGCCAATTTGAGCTGACTATACCCTTTGGCTTTTCTGATTTTAACAACATTGGATGAGATTACATTTAGCAATTCGTCCGCTTCGATATCCAGCTGTTCATACATTCTTTTTAACACCTTATATAGTGTTGAATTGTATGATTTCAGCTGATTTTAATGCAACCATATATATAGTGTTGTTTTAAGTATTGAACAATACTTATTGTTATTTTCTGATAATAATTTATTGCTGTGAAATTGTGAAAAAGTTATTTTTGATTTTAGTGTATTCCCTGTTCTTTTTATTATAGGAATTGCAACTAGTGTGGTTAGATAAATTTAGAGTATTAATGAAAGAATAGATGTCATACATGCTTTTACATTTATTAAAGAACGCATGTTTTTAAATTAACGATGAAGGAAAATTATGAAATTTATTCAAATATGTGCGCTAATTGTACTTTTAAGCTCTCTGCTTCAAGCAGACTCAATGAAAGACTCAATGCTTGTCGGTGCCGCTGGTGGATTAATGTGTAAAGTTTATGCAGAAGAAATTGGTGCTGATGTTAAAGCATTTTCTGATATGAATGCTCAACTTTTGCAAGTTGCTGATAAATTGGGCTATCTGAATAACTTACAGTCTTATCTATCAGAAGTAGATAAACTTAAGCATATTCTTAAAAATCAACTTTTGCAAAAACATAATTCTAACTTAAATATTTATAATAATTGGTGTATTCCTTTTTATAATGGTATGCAAAAAGGGTTAGCTGAAGCATATCGCTAATATTACATGTTATGAAAATATTAGTATCAATCTTATAGCTAGAAGACAACTTGATATTTGATACATAATGGCAATTATATAAGGAGAAGAAAATGGGACTATTTAATATTTTCAAAAACAAGAAGCCAAAGTCAGCATGGGATGAATTAATGGAAAATCCAGACATCAAGTTGATGGTTGAAGTGAATGATGGAATGAGAAAACAAAATACAATAGATGGGTGTACGGAAGATGAACTACCAGAAGGAATTGGAGAATTTGGACTTGTTCCGACAAATCCAATACCAACCAATAGTGTTATGGGTAGTAATTTGTATTTAGGTGGATTACGAACTTATGATAATGAAAGAGTCGATAATATACGACTAGGTTCTATGGTGGCTGGCAATATAAAGCATCCGATAGACAAATATTCAATTACAAATCAAAATGGTGACGAAATAGCTATTATCTATCTCTCTCCATATCAAGCTAGGAATTCACGAAAAGCCCCAAATGGATTAAAACAAGTTTCACCACTATTATAAAGAGGCAGTATGTGCATTATAGAGCTATTTTTAAATTATTAAACTTAAGGATGTGAAATGAAAAAGGTTTTTATAGGTATGTCAGTGTTAGCAATTCTTGCTATATCGCTATATGCTGGTGTGTTAATGAGTCAAGAAGTGCGTGGCACAAAGACAGTTTGTGTTTACAGTGATGGTAGTATTACTACGATTGATGGTATGGGAATTTGCCCTGCTACTAATTAGATACTAGTCTAAACTATGAAAAAGTTAATTTTGGGGCTATTGGTAAGTGTGTCACTTTTTGGAAGTGACTTTGATGATGCCTACTCAGCATATGAAAAAGGTGATTATAAAAAAGCTGTTAAACTCTTTAAAAAAGCTTGTGACGGTGGATATGCTGGTGGATGTTATAATCTTGGATTTATGTATAACGATGGTCTAGGCGTAAAACAAGATTATTTCAAAGCCGTAGAACTTTATAAAAAAGCTTGCGATGGTGGAGATGCTAGTGGATGTTCTAATCTTGGAGTTATGTATAAATATGGTCTAGGCGTAAAACAAAACAATTTCAAAGCACTAGAACTTTCTGGTAAAGCTTGTGATATGAAATTTGAGCTTGGTTGTAAAAACTATGCTTCACTAAAAAAAGAGCTTGGGCAGTAGTTCTTGATTCAATCTTTTAGCTCCATCCTCTCCAGAGAACGAGATCCTATAAAAGCAGCAGTACTACTTAAAAATGGTTGTGAATGTGGAGATGTTTATGGTTGTGAATGAAAAATGGGTGTCACACACTATTGTATTAGTTTTATTTAAAAAAAACAGTAAACTTCTTGCAAAACTCAGTTTCCGTCCGTGGTGAGCTTATTGAACTACCCTTCGACAGGCTCAGGGCGAACGGATGATTTAAATAATATTAAGTTTTGCAAGAAGTCTAGTATTAAAAAATCAAGGGTCTAAGTATGAAAAATAAACTTTTATTGATATGACTCGATTTCAAGCATCACTTGTTTCCTCGTTCCATTCTCTCTCAAAATGCAATGATTACCCTTAAAAAAATTACCAAATGTCTCAATACTTATAGACTTGCATCCACTCAATACTTCTTCAATACTTGCACGATTGGTGCCATAAGGGGATAAAAGTTTCCAAATCAACAAATTTTCCAGTATGTCTATGGTGACACATACAACACAGGCTCTACACCAAGATAGCCCCCCCCCGCACACCATATACAAACAAATAATATATTTACACGCTATTGCAGCAGCCAAGGTCTGCTTCCATAGTCCACATGCCAAGGTCATGTTCCATAGAGCACTGCGTGAGCCACGGTCTAACTCCATAGATTACGATAGCCAAGGTCTATCTCCACGGCTTCATGAGCCAAGGTCTCATTCTGCTATTTTTCTATGCGTATGTATTTGTAGTTACATGTGAAGTGGATTATTGTTTCTTTGGTGTGTTGTTTTGATGATGGAGTGTGCCGTTCATTCTTCACTTCACCGCTATGATACCATTCAAACGCCATTGGGCTTCACTCGCTCCGCTCAAACAATCGGTATAGCTTTGGACGCAAACTGACTTCACCTACAGCCGTGAATGAGATGGCTAAGTTTATCTCCAAACAAGTGTGAAGCTAAACTGACCCACTTACATTCACAGCGGATGAACTAAGTTTACTTTAGACATAACACACACTCTGTTAAAACTTACCTTTTCACTCCGTTACAAGCCAAGTTTAACCTGCCAGCAGGGAACAGAGTGTCGTGTTATGTTAACCATCCCTACGGGCGCAGCTCTTTAGTTTGATGGTACTCGTTCAGTCGCCACTGGTCTCTTGTTGGTCGCTTCACTCCAAGGTTCACACTATCGTGATGTTTATCTCTTTGTCTGAAAACTTGTGAAACCTTAGAGCGTACACCACTATCTTGATACTAAAATGAACTATCGTCCAGTTTATTTTTAAAGAGTAGCAGTGTAAGCAGACGGTATTCAAAAGGTTTTCAGCCAAAAAAGAATGGTGGAAGAGAGAAGAGTTTCCGCTTATAGCGTCTAAGATTTTAAAAATCTTATAGCAAATATTGAAGGGGTATATCATGACACAGGCACAAATTGAAGAGCAATTTAAAGGTATAGATGGGATTAATGAGGCTAAAAAAATATACAAAGAGCTAGCTAAAAAATTACATCCTGATGTTGGCGGAACAGATGAGTTGTTTAAAATATTGAATTCAGTATATAACCATATTTTAGAACATGGATTAAATTTTTCAGAAGATGCAGAGTTTGACCTAGAACTTGAAAAAGTTATCTCTAAAATTTTACATTATGAAAATATTGTAATTGAAGTAGTTGGTTCATGGATTTGGTTGAGTGGCGATACTAAAAATATCAAAGACATACTTAAAGAGTTAAATTTCAAATGGGCTTCAAAAAAGAAGATGTGGTACTATGGAGAGATGAAAGGGAAAAACCCAAAACAAAAGAGCATGGACGACATAAAAGCAAAGTATGGATGCCAGACTGTAAAGACAAAGGGGGCAAGCAAAGTATCATGGAGTGTTGCATCATAAAGAAGTTCAAAATTATAAATATAGCGTACGGTATCAGTAGATGCCGTTATGCCTTAGTAATAGGGTGAAAGTTATTACTAGAGGCTATGGCGTTTCGTTCGGGATGGACATAATCGTTTCACTCTATGCCCACCCACCCGAAAACCTCGTCTGCTATCGCAGCCTTGGCATCGCCATAAGCCCCTAGTAATGGTATGACCAGTTGTGATTGTTGGCATGTGCAAATATTAGAAGTTTCAAAGAGAAGAGGGTGGTTTGAATATCAGTTTTGATGTGTAGATTAAAGAATTGATTTAGATGTTTTGAAAGTGAAAAGATGACCCAAGGGGTGACCTTGTGAATTCTTAAAGTTGGAGAGTGCCTAAAATAGGCAATAGTTGTGGTGACCCCGAGGAGAATCGAACTCCTGTAACATGGATGAAAACCATGGATCCTTACCGCTAGACGACGGGGCCACTTAACAGTATTAATTACTGAGCCGAAATTATATAGATTTATTTCTTAATAAATTATAAAAGTATGCAAACTCAGTAAAAAAAATTTAATTATTCATAAAAACTTCGAAGTGCTCTGATGATTACAGCATTTTTAGATATGCTCTCAGCCTTAGCATTATCATTTACAACTTCATATAAATCTAATGGAAGAGAGATAGAAAAGGTTTTTGTCTCAATTTTTTTCTTTTTTGCAACCATAGTTACAACACTTGTTAAAAGCTCAATGATTTTTTTAGTGTCAATCGGCTTTTGAATAAAGCTATTTACACCGACTTCAATTGATTCAGATATTTTCTTTATATCATTACTAGCTGAAATTACAATGATAATTTGATTTGGATCAATTTCGCGAATCTTACGAGATAGTTCGATACCATCCATCTCAGACATGATAATATCAACAAAGACAACATCCGGAGCATATTTAAGATAAGCTTCTAAAACCTCTCTACCATTAAAACACGACTTTACATCCGAGAAGAAATTTTTAAAAGTAGAACTTAAAAGTTCGTTGGCAACTTTTTCATCTTCAACAACCATAGCTGATAATTTTTTTGTTTCTTGTGTTAATTGAACTAAATCTACATTAGACATAATAGAATCCTTTTTTAAATATAACAGAATTATATCAGATAATTGGGTAACAAACCAAACAGATTAAATTAATTTATATTAAAAATTAACATAAACAAACGGAATCTGTCACTACGAATTATGCTTTTTGAATTTTTCCAACCATTCCAAATCAGACTCTTTTGCATCTTCTTTCTGACTTAAAAGCGAATCTATAATACTAATCAAAGTGTTTTCATCCATAAATTCTAATAAACTTGGATTAATTGATGTCTTATGAATACCTTCATAACTATTTAATAAGTTTTGTATATCAGCTATTAATTGTTCTTTTCTATTCATGTCTCTTTCTCTATTTTTGCATAAATTTTATAGTTTTTAACGCACTGGTTAACATAATGTAAATTCTCTTGAAAAAAATAGGCTTAAAAATGCCTATTTTTGGGCTTTTCCCTTTTTATAAAAAAGGACAAAAAATGTTTATAACCGTCCAAACCGTTGTTAATTCTTGCGATTATGAATTAACTTATTTTCTTAAGGTTTTAACTCGAAATGGTATAAAAAACCATCATGTTCTTACTCTTGATGATTTGTTGAAGCTGTATTATAACGAAAAAGTAGTTTCTCAAAAGTCTTACACTCTTAAATTGTATCTTGAAAATCTACTTTCTGATATCCTCTCGGAGCAAAAAAAGTTACAAAAGGTTACATCATGAGTATTTTATCAAAATCTTTTAAATGTAATTTTACTCAAGTTCCAAATGAGATAATTAATGATAAAAATGTATCTCTTAAAGCTAAAGGATTATATTTGTATATGGTTTCAAAGCCCGATAATTGGGAGTTTTCTTTAAATGGATTAACTTCTCAATTGCAAGAGTCTAAGCCTGCTATATTGAGAATTCTTGACGAACTTATTAAATGTGGTTATTTAGAAAAAATAAAAAATCGTATCAATGGTCGTCAAGCTTTAAATGATTATATTTTGCATGAAAAGTCTTGTTTTTCGTCTGAGTATCAAAATGAGACTCAGAAAATGAGACTCAGTAATTGTGACTCAGTAAATGATACTACAAGTAATACTATAAAAACTAATACTAAAAGAGAAATAAAGAATAACTCTCTAGTCGAGAGTAAAGAGAGAGATTTTAAAAAATTTAAAATAGATTTTATTTTAAATAATAAAAACATTCTCTTCTATACTCAAGGTTTGGGTTGGCTTCCTGATACTGCATTTGTGATCAATGAAGATGATTACATTTTAAATACTGTTAGTCAAAAAATACTAACAGCTGATGAGGCTTTCAAAATTTGGAAGTACTTATTTCAAAATCAAAAAGGTTGATAATATGGGTCGCCCTGCTCTCGCTGAATATGATTTAAAAAACAAGCAAATTAAAATAAATTTGACTAAATCAGATTTAGAAAAATTCAATAGGCGGAAAAATAAGCTTTTGGAGTACTCCCCTACCCTATCGGCTAATGATGTACTTCGTTTAGTTGTTCAAAATATAGATGATTTGGCTTTAATTCAGTTTTTAAAATTGGATAATAGGCATCCTATCAAAACTATGTTATTAAATGATTTTTTATTTACACATACTAAAAATATAAAGGATTAATATGTCTTTATTTTCTAAAAAAACTTTTCCTGTTGTTAGTGGTTTAGTTGGTATGCCTATTTTAGATACTTCTCTTTCTTCTTTTGATAAAGATGATTCATTTTTCAATGATGCTTCTTTTGCTGCTTTTTCTATTCTTGGTGCTTTTGCTTTAGTTTGGGGTTTTAAAAAAATGATTGATATTGTTAATCGTCCATCTAAATTAGAACTTTTTATGTACTCATATACTATTAAGTCTAAAAGAAAATGTAAAAAAGTTAAGTTTCGTAAAAATTTTAATAAGAAGTATATTCTTAGTAGTTCTCGTTTAAAACAGATTACTAAATATAATCAAGAACAAAAAGAAAAAAATATTATGAAATATAAAAATGAAGAAAAAATAAGACAAGATAAGTTAAATTCACTTCGTAAAAGATATGGTTTAAAAGAAATTGATTATTCTACTTATTGTAAGTGAAGCTTTTTAAAATGATTTTTGACATATTTATTAATTATTTGATATACTTCTCTTCGTAATACAAGAGTAATCCGTCTGCGTAACTAACAGACTACGGAAGTAAGGGCTAGAGCTTCGGCTTTAGCCTTTTTTTTTGCCTTTTTTTTGGCAAGGATGGGGCGGGTGGGAGCTTTCGAAAAAGGATTATTCCTTGTATTATAATTTGATAGTGGTCTTTTTAGCGTTGATGGTGTTCGCACCCTCTCTACATTAATCAAAACAGAGGGATTAGTTACCCCTCTGGCTACTATTTTTTAAAAAATCTCAACTTCAAAGCATCGCAGATATAGGACGTAGTCCGTTGTGTCCCCTCGCTAAGGTTATAAAAATTTCAACTTACAATAAAAAAACAGACGGATTAAAATCCGAAAGTGGAACACTTTCTCTTACTTGCACTCTCCTTTAAAATATACCTACTTTTAAAAATGTTTTCCTGCGGAGGCTTAGGATACGAAATTGCGTAAATACCAAATGTCAAACGAACCCTAAAATTGTGCAGTTAAATTTAAAAAAAGTTACCTTCTGAAACTTAAACCACCTCTTGTTTTTCTACTGTTTTATTTGAAGATTTAGCTCCAAACTTATAAATATCTGAGTTGATGATTCCTGATTCTTTTTTCTCTTTTAATCTGTAACTTTCTCCTTGTATATTGATGACATGTGAATGATGAAGTATTCTGTCAAGGATAGCAGTCGTAACTATTTTATCTCCTCCAAACACTTGTGCCCAATGGCTGAATATTAGATTTGAAGTGAGTATTGTTGAGCTTTTTTCATATCTTGCGGAGATGATTTGAAAGAAGTGGTTGGCATCCTCTTTGGACATATTAAAGTATCCGATTTCATCAATAATAAGAACAGAAGGTGTGGCAATATTCTTTAAAAAACTATCATAACGTTTTTCTCTTTTTGCTTTATTGGCATCTGAGATAAGCTCTGTTATGGAAGTAAACCTTACTTTGTATCTGTTCATGACAGCTTTATATCCAAGTGCAATCGCAAGATGCGTTTTACCAACGCCTGGTTGTCCTAGAAATATAATGTTTTCGTGTTTTTTGACAAAGGCAAGAGATGCCAATTCCTCGATTTGTTTAGAGTTCACACCTATAGTAAAACTGTAGTCGAACTGTTCTATAGTCTTAATGGCAGGAAATCCTGCTAACTTTGTGAGAGTATGCTTAGAACGACTTATTTTGTCATTAAATTCAAGTTCTAGCAGCTCATGTAAATACTGAGAATAGTTCCAACTCTCTTTTGCAGCTAAGAGAGATTTTTCATTATAGTGTTCTTGTATAAATGAAAGTTTTAGCTCTTCGCATAGTTGTTCAATATTTATGTTTAATTCCACAGTGTAGCTCCATTCATTGAGTGTCCAGCATAACTAAGCGCCACCAGTGGCAGTAAGTGAAGGAATAAACGCATCATAACTTTGCATATCACGATTTGGGATATAGATACCTCTTATTTTTTGGGTAGCTCTGTAAATATTACTGTTTTTTGCTAAAATAACATTCACAGCCTTTGGATGGATTCCCATATAAGGTTTAGGCAGACTCAACAGGTGGTAGCGTTCTTCTGCTAAAAGTGCAAATGGCGTTTGAAGTGTTGTCTGATGAATTCGTTTGTTAGCAACATCATCAAGCCATTTGAGTACTTCAGCATTTGCATTATCTATATTCATACTGTATCTCTTCATTGCAAGTCTCACACTCAAGCTATTGTGAAAACTGTACCTAAGATAATGATTAAATCTCTCAACTTTTCCTTTGGTCTTAGCACGGTATGGCTTACAAACCCTTATTTTAAATCCGCAGTGTTTAGCAAAATCCTCAAACATAGAGTTTAATTGATGTTTGCCGTATCCATAAGCATTTCTCTTTGTGATAACGGTACGCATATTGTCATAGAGTGATTCTTTGGGAACGCCTCCAAAATAATTAAATGCATTGAGATGGCAGATAATAAGCGTTTCAAGAGTTTCATCTTGAACATATTCTACATAGGATGCTCTACTGTAGCCCATTGTTGCAACAAACGCAGAAAGATTATCTTTTGGAAACTCAATCCAATCAACTTGCATCTGCTGTGCTGGCTCTGTCTCAAATCTGATGAGTTGTTCTTCCTCTTTCACACGTTTACGAAGATCATATCTTTGCATCACCTGCTGAAGCCATCTTAGGCTTCCAAGATATCCAAGCTTTACTATCTCATCATAAATTACTGTTGTTGGAATCTCAACTTTATTGGCGCGTGCAACTTCAAGCATATGTCCTACATGAGGTAAATACTCATCGACTAGATTCTCCGTTGGGGCTTTTGCAATTATAGAAATATAACCTTCTGGTTTATTCGCATACTTGCGAACAGTTTCTCTACTGATTCCCAGTCTTTTAGCTATAGCAGATTTACTCATTCCTTCTTTGAGCCATTTATGTATCATTTTTATATCTCTCCTTTTTAACACTAAACCTCCTATTTCAACATGAAGTTAAAGTTTAGCAAAACTAATTTATTAGTTTAAGGTTCAAAAATCAAAATATAACTTTTTGTGATTTCTTAACTGCCTAGTTTAGCAGTTCGTTTGACAATTAGAGCATTATGCAAGTGTAATACAGTCTAAAAACATTAATTTGGGTGCTAATTTTTGTTTGTTTGGTCACGTTGCGGTCACGGCTGAAAATAATATGTCTATTTAAGCCCTATAAATAGGTATTTGTAGTGGATAGGTACAACTATAAGCCGAGTTTTGTTTTGATAGCATTAATCTACTTTACTATTTACATAGTAACTCTAGCGAAACAGTAGCATAAGCAATATCATGATATTTCTACCATAATCTCACCCTTAAGACGCTGACCATCTGTTTCTTGCTGCCATGTTGGGTTTACAAGCTCTCTATATTGCTATAGAGACTGGTGGGCTCTTACCCCACCCTTTCACCTTTACCGCCCTAAAGCGGAAGTTTAACTTTCTGTTGCACTTTCCCTCGCGTTACCACGGCCATTAGTTAAATGGAACACTGTCTTAGAGCAGCTCGGACTTTCCTCTTGAAATACATCAAGCCGCTATCTGTTGTACCTTCGAAATTGTACAAAATTATTCCTTTGTATCTCTTTTTTTAACAAAAGAACAACTGTTCATTTATAGGCTTGCTAATATAAATATTATATGAACAAATGTTCTTTTTATATAAGCTTAAATTAACAACTGTTCATTTATAATTCTACGTACATTAACATTCGTTCATATAATAAAAAGGTTGACACATGTCCGAAAATACGACAAATAAAAAAACAACAGGTACTAAACAAAAGATATTAAAAGTTTCATCAGCCCTCTTCTCGGAATATGGATTTAAAGCTACAAGCGTGCGAAAAATAGCTTCGGAAGTAGGAATTAGAGAGAGCGCTTTATATAATCATTTTAAAAACAAAGAGGAGATATTTTTGTGCGTTGCAAAAGAGATTTTTACGACACCCTTCTCTCAAAACGATGGCGATATGAAAGAGTCGGCGTTAAAAGGAAAAGCATTTTTACAGAAGTTTGCGATGCAGTATAAACTTCTTACATTTGATAAAAACAACGAAAATATGTTTAGACTGCTCATGATAGAGCTTTTTCAAAATAGAGAGCTTAGAGAGCAGTTTATGAATGAATTTCATAATGAAAATATAAAGATTTTATCTGAAGTATTTTTTATAATGATGCAAAACTCCCTGATTCGTTCTGCGGATCCTATGATGGTCGCTTATGAATTTTTATCCACCCTCTTCTACATTAGACTTCAGATTACGCTTTTGAGATTTGATGGTGGCTCTACCACAAATTTGTCTACTCAATTTGAAAAACATGTAGAATTCTTTTGGGAAAGCATTAGAGTTTAATATTTTATAATATTATAGATATTATTTAGTATTAAATACGTATTTAAAAAAAGAGCAACCTTTTTACAGGTTGCTCCTGAAAAACTAAAACTATTTAGCCATAGCTTCTTTAGCATATTTTTCGCCAAGTTCATACGCTTTTTTATTTGCGGCATGAACTTTTTCAGGAACTTTTGATAGCATTGTATTTATCAAAGACTGCTTATCAAGCACATTTGTCATTGTATTTGTAATCGCCAATGCTACAACAGACTGTGTAATAACATTACCAACCTCTTCTTTTGCAATCGTAATAATCGGTATCTCATGGATAATCCATTTTTTACGATCTTCTTCAGTCGGATGAACAAGATTTGGATCAACAACTATTGTTCCACCTGGTTTAACACCGCTTTTGAACTGATTGTAGCTTACATTTGCAACTGAAAGCATAAAATCAATTTCACCTTCATTTGCGTATGGATAACGAATTTCATCATCATCTAAAGTAATATCAACAACTGTCGCACCACCGCGAACTTGAGATGTATAAGTCGCAGTTTTTAAACCATTTCCACCATTTTCAATCTTACATGCAGCCATAATTTCGCCCGCAAGCAAAACACCTTGACCGCCAACACCGGTAAATCTTAAAGAACTTCTCATATCAGGCTCCTATATCTTTTTCGCAAAATCAGCTTGTGTGATTTTACCACGCTTGCCTTGAGCAGCTTTAATTACCTCTTCATACATGTCAGTGTATTCCGGTTGTACAACTTCTCTTAAAATACCTGTTGCAAGTTTATTCATCTGTTCTTCAGGTGGAAGTTCATCCCATTTTTTCTTTGATACGGTAATACTATCAATCCAGCTAAGATTTTCCATTGCGCTTGCCATCTTATTTTTACGTCCAAGATTAATATGGCAGTTAGAAAGCACTTCCATAAAACTATAGCCTTTGTGCTCAAAACCTTTAACTAACATTTTTTCAAGTTTTTTAGGATCATTTACAGTTTCACGCGCAACAAATGTAGCCCCTGCTCCAATAGCCAGGTTTGCGGCATTGAAAGTCGGGTCAATGTTACCGTTTTGTGCAGATACACACCACATACCCTGAGGAGTTGTTGGAGAAATCTGTGAATTTGTAAGACCGTAAATAAAGTTATTAATAAGAATAAAATTCAGGTTAATATTTCTACGACATGCATGAATCGTATGATTACCGCCGATTGCAAGAGAGTCGCCATCACCTGCAACAACGATTACGTTGATATGCGGATTTGCAAGCTTAATTCCCGTAGCATAAGCCATAGTACGACCGTGAGTAGTATGAACTGTATTACAGTTTATATATGAACTAAAACGACCTGAACAACCGATACCTGATACGACACAAACTTCTGTATCCATATCCCAGCCCATCTTTTCAATAGCACGAATAGTCGATTTTAAGATAACACCATCACCACAACCCCAACACCAAAGTGTCGGCATCTTATTTACGCGTAAATATTTATCATAATTGAATGCCATTACATCATCTCCTTAACTTTTGCTACCATCTCAGCAGGTGCTATCGGGCGACCGTTTGCTTTTAATAATGTAGTAAAATCATTTCTTTTTATAACTCTTTCAATCTCTTTAGAGTATTGACCCATGTTTAGCTCTGTAATAAAGATTTTATCTTTAAATTTTGCACCGATTTCAGCAATTCTTTTTGCAGGTGACGGCCAAAGTAATATTGGTCTAAACATACCTGCTTTGATACCTTGTTCACGAAGTTTATTTACAGCTTCATAAGCTCCAAGACCGATTGAACCGTAAGCTATAATACAAACTTCTGCATCATCTAACATATACTCTTCATAATCAGGCAGATCATCAAGTCCGTCATTCTCTGCTGCGACTGTATTAATTTTACCTACAAGTCTCTCGATATTAAATTCACATTGAACAGCATCTTCTGTAGGGAAACCTTCGTGTCCATGGTGAAGCCCTGTAATATGGTACTTATAACCTTTGAACATCGGGTTTAATACAGCCGGTTTATTCATAGGAACATCGTACGGTTTATAATCAGCCGGCGCACCGTCAAAAGTTGCACGATTAACAATACTCGCTTTTACTTCCTCTAAATCAGGAAGAACAGCTTTACCGTGCATGTGACCGATTGTTTCGTCTAAAAGTATAAATACCGGAGTCATATATTTTTCAGCCAAGTTAAAGGCACGAACAGTTTGTGTATAACACTCTGTTAAACTACCTGCACATAAAGTAATAGAAGCATAATCTCCATGAGTCGGATACTGTGCTTGACCGATATCTGCTTGAGAAACACGAGTCGGAAGACCAGTCGATGGACCACCGCGCATAACGTTTACAATAACCAAAGGAATCTCTGCAATAAAACCAAGACCGATTTGCTCAGCTTTAAGTGAAATTCCCGGTCCTGAAGTTGCAGTAAAAGATTTTACGCCGCTCATTGAAGCACCAAAAGCCGCACAAATACCTGCTATCTCATCTTCCATTTGAATAAATTTTCCGCCAACCTCAGGTAAAAGGTCAGATGCAACGTGCATTACTTCAGATGATGGAGTGATTGGATAACCACTAAAAAATCTAGCACCGGCATCAATAGCAGCTTCTGCAGCTAGCTCATTACCGTTTCCGATTACTTCTCTTGCCATTATTTAACTCCTTTTTCACTAAGTGACATATAATTATTTGCAATAACTGCAGCCTGACGCACTTTTGATTCATCAGTCAGTTTTGCAAATTTAAAATCTTTTTTATCTGCTACATATATAGCAAAATCAGGACATGAGAGTTCACACTCCATACAGCCGATACAAGCTTCCGGATGCTGAACTGAAATCATCGCTCCAAGTGTAGAAGTAACTTCATACACCATTCCCAAAACACCCGAAGGACACACTGATACACAAATGTCACATGCTTTACAGTTACTTGTGTTCACCCATACCGGTTGATTACCTGGATTTACAGTTTGAAAAGTTCCCATTTATACTCCTATTTTCAATTTTTTTAAATCAGTTTTGTTACATTTAGTAACAATAATTACAGCGCGAAACCTATTTTTCACAAACAGATTAACTAACTTTTATTAATATCACTCTAAATTGTGTTATTAACGCCTAATAAACAACAAAACTGTTACTTATTGAGGCTCACACACAGTAAAATTTACTTTTTTAAAACTTCAGCTATCGCTTTACCTATTTCAGACGGTGACACGACAACTTTTACGCCTGCCGCTTCAAGAGCTGCCATCTTCTCAGCCGCAGTCCCTGCTCCACCACTTATAATAGCTCCGGCATGACCCATTCTTTTTCCCTTGGGTGCAGTTTGTCCTGCAATAAATGCAACAACAGGTTTTGTAATATGTTCTTTTATATATGCCGCCGCTTGAATCTCAAGATCTCCGCCGATTTCACCAATCATAACGATTGCATGAGTCTCTGGGTCTGCTTCAAACATCGGAAGAAGTTGTTTATATGAAAGACCGATAATCGGATCTCCGCCGATACCAACCGCAGTAGATATTCCGAAACCTTCTCTGCAAACTTGATTTGCACCTTCGTAAGTTAATGTACCTGACTTAGAAATAAGTCCTACATTTCCTTTTTTGAAAATCATTCCCGGCATAATTCCGATTTTACACTCTTCTGCCGTGATAATACCAGGACAGTTTGGTCCGATTGTTTTCATATTATGTTTAGTCGCATAAGCTTTTGCAGCCTGCATATCTCTTACCGGTGCACCCTCTGTAATGATAACAGCAAGTTCGATTCCTGCATCTGCAGCTTCCATTACCGCATCTGCAACGAACACAGGCGGAACAAATATCATAGAAACAGTAGCTCCGGTTGATGCAACAGCCTCTTTTACAGTATTAAATACAGGCTGACCTAAATGCTCAGTTCCGCCTTTGTTTGGTGTTACACCGCCTACGATTTTAGTTCCGTATGCCAAACACTGTTCAGCATGAAAAGAACCCTCTTTACCCGTAAAACCTTGAACGATTACTTTTGTATCTTTATTTACTAATATACTCATAAAAACCTTTCCTTACTTAGCTTGTTTTGCAGCTGCTACTGCTTTTGCAGCACCGTCAGCCAAATCCGTAGCTGCTATAACGTTTGCGATATTTGCATTTCTTAAAATCTCTGCCGCTTCTGGCGCATTTGTGCCGTCAAGTCTAACGATAACCGGAACATGTACATCTACAAGTTTTGTAGCTTCCAAAATACCGTTTGCGATACGGTCACATCTTACGATTCCACCAAATATATTTACAAATATTGCTTTTACTTTTGGGTTTTTAAGAATTATCTCAAAACCTTTTGCAACTGTTTCAGCATTTGCTTTTCCGCCAACATCAAGGAAATTCGCAGGAGTTCCGCCCATATAATTAATAGTATCCATAGTACCCATTGCAAGCCCTGCTCCGTTTACCATACAACCGATTTCACCATCCAATGAAACATAAGAAAGACCATACTCTCCAGCTTCTCTCTCATCAGCATCTTCTTCGCTTATATCCCTCATAGCTTCGATGTCAGGATGACGCCCAAGAGCTGAATCATCAAATCCCATTTTTCCATCAAGTGCTAGAAACTCACCGCTACCAGTTTTTACAAGAGGGTTAATCTCTATCATCTCTGCATCATTTTCCATGTAGAGTTTATAAAGTTTTGAAGCAAAACTTATAAGTTTTTTTTGCTCATTTGAATCTGTAATTCCTAAACCGAACACAAGCTCTCTTCCATGAAAACCTTGAAAACCGATAGCAGGATCAACTGCGATTTTGATGATTTTCTCAGGAGTGTTATGTGCAACATCTTCTATCGCCATACCACCCTCAGTTGAAGCCATGATTACAGGCATCTCACGTGCACGGTCAAGAACAACGCCAAGGTATAACTCATCTTTGATATCCGCACCGTCTTCGATATATAGTTTTTGAACAAGTTTGCCCTCAGGTCCTGTTTGGTGAGTTATCAAAGTCATTCCAAGAATTTCGCGAGAAAGTTTTTCAACCTCTTCTATTGAACGAGCAAGTTTAACCCCGCCGCCAAGTCCGCGACCTCCAGCATGTATCTGAGCTTTAACAACCCAAACAGGTCCGCCTAGAACCTTTGCATTTTCAACCGCTTGCTCTACGCTCTCTGCCATTAGCCCTTTTGGTGTCGGTACGCCGTACTTAGCAAAAATTTGTTTTGCCTGATATTCATGTATATTCATCTATTTTCCTTCTTTAAATTTAGTTATGCTTTGACAGAAAAAAATTTAGTTTTTTTCTGCACTGTCCTTTAGGCCTTGGGTGAAATCATATCTTGTGGTATAACATATTTATCAAACTCTTCAGTACTCAGCAGACCTAAATCTATTGCTGTTTGCTTAAGAGTTGAACCATTTTTATGTGCCGTTTTTGCTATTTTTGCCGCATTTTCATAACCGATATAAGGGTTAAGCGCAGTCACAAGCATAAGTGAATTGTTGAGATAAAAATCTATTTTATCCTCTACCGGCTCTATTCCTACCGCACAATTATCATTAAATGAAACGATAGAATCTGCTAACAAACGGCATGATTGTAAAAAGTTATACGCAATTACAGGTTTAAATACATTTAATTGAAAATTTCCCTGACTTGCCGCAAAACCGATTGTCGTGTCATTTCCCATAACTTGACATGTAACCATAGTTACCGCTTCGCTTTGCGTAGGATTTACTTTACCGGGCATGATGGAAGAACCTGGCTCATTTTCAGGAATCGTAATCTCCCCTATTCCGCATCTAGGACCTGATGCCAACCAGCGAACATCGTTTGCTATCTTCATCATATCTGCCGAGAGTGCTTTTAGAGCACCGTGAGCGTAAACCAAAGCGTCATGAGAAGTAAGCGCATGAAACTTGTTTGGAGCGGTTACAAAATCATGTCCAGTAAGCTCTGTTAGTTTTTTGGCAACTCTCTCTCCAAGCTCTGGATGAGCATTAAGACCCGTTCCAACCGCAGTTCCGCCAAGGGCTAGTTCACGAACAGCCTCAAGAGAATCTTTAGCCATTTTTTCACACTTGTTTAGCATTTCAACCCAACCGCTAATCTCTTGACCAAGAGTTAAAGGTGTAGCATCTTGTAAGTGAGTTCTGCCGATTTTTACAATCGAGTCAAATTTAACCGACTTCTCAGTCAAAGTTGCTTTTAGTTTCGCAATCGCAGGTAAAACACGAGTTTCTACCGCAATAACTGCCGCTACATGAAGAGCTGTCGGGTATGTATCATTTGAACTTTGAGATTTATTTACATCATCGTTTGGATGAATAAGCTTCTCAACTCTAAAATCACCGCCAAGAATTTCCGTGGCACGAGAAGCTAAAACTTCATTGTTGTTCATGTTTGACTGCGTGCCTGAACCTGTCTGCCAAACTACTAGCGGATACTCACCATCAAGTTTTCCAGCCAACATATCATCACAAGCCTGTGCGATTGCATCTGCTTTTTTTGCGTCAAGTTTTCCAAGATCTTTATTTACAAGGGCAACCGCTTTTTTTAGGTATGAAAACGCTCTTGTAATTTCATAAGGCATTTTCTCTTCGCCGATTGCAAAATTCTCAATTGATCTTTGAGTCTGTGCAGCCCAATACGCATCTATCGGTACCGCAATCTCTCCCATTGTATCTTTTTCTATACGCGTACTCAAACTTCTACTCCCCTTTATCAAAAAATTTATTTTTATTTAATGTATCAATCAAAGTTCTAACAGAGTTGCAAGAGCCTTCAAACATCTTCTTTTCAGCTTCATCAAGAGATATTTGTATAATCTTTTCAGCTCCGTTTGCTCCAAGCATAACCGGTACGCCAGAAACTACATCAGAGTGACCATACTCACCCTCTAAAAAAACCGCACATGGATAAATCTGCTTTGTATCTTTTAAAATCGCCTCTACCATAATAGTCGTAGATCTTGCAGGCGCATAATATGCCGAACCTGTTTTTAAGTGACCCACAATCTCAGCACCGCCATTGCGAGTGCGCACAACAATCTCATCAATCTCATTTGCACTTAAAAGGTCAGTCAAAGGAATGCCGGCAATAGTAGAATAACGGGGAAGAGGAACCATGTCATCGCCATGTCCGCCCATCACCGAAGCACGAATTTGACCGCCTCCGAAGCCTAGTTTTTCTTGAATAAAACTTGCCATTCTAGCACTGTCTAAAACTCCTGCCATTCCAATGACACGACTTCTCTCAAAACCGCTCTCTCTAAGTGCAACATATGTCATAGCATCTAGTGGGTTTGAAACCATAACTATAATTGCATCAGGAGAATATTTAGCCACTCCTGCAATTACATCTTTTGTAATGTTTGCATTAATCATTAGCAAATCATCACGACTCATACCCGGAAGTCTCGGGCTTCCTGCAGTTACGACTACCACATCACAGTTAGTCAAATCCGACATATCTTCAGCAACGCTTACTATCGTATGACTTCTTACGGCTGCAGCAGCTTGACTCATATCAAGCGCCTTGCCTTTAGCAACATCTATCTTGTTATCACGAAGAATTATTTCATGACAAGAACCAAGCATTGCCAGAGAGTATGCTACCGTTGCACCGACATTTCCGGCACCGACTATTCCTACTCTTTTTCCCTGATTCATTCGTACTCCTTGAGATAAAATTATAATGAATTACTTAAATATACTTAAAAACATAATGCTATCACAAATGAGTTTAGTATATTTCTAAAACATTACATATAAAGACATTTTTGCCTTTTTTATAGAGCTGTAAAAGTTCCATAAAAAAAGAAAAATATATTATAGATAGAGAAAATTCTCTATCTATTTCTATTGATATTAGATGCTATCAATAATTTTATTAAGCGTTGCAGACGGTCTCATCGCCTTATCAGCTTTTACATCATCTGGTCTATAATATCCGCCGATATCTTGAGCTTTGCCTTCAACGGCCATCAACTCTTCCATAATCTTAGCTTCATTCTCTTTTAAAGCTTTTGCTACAGGAGCAAATTTAGCCGCAATAGATGGAGCTTTAGTTTGGTTTGCCAAAGCATCAGCCCAGTATTGTGCTACAAAGAAGTGTGAAGCTTTATTGTCAGGCTCGCCTGCGCTTCTTCCCGGAGATTTATTGTTATCCAAATAACCTGCATTCGCAACGTCAAGTGCTTCTGTTACAGCCTCTAACTCTTTTGAGTTATGTTTTTGAGCAATAAATCTTAGAGATTCAGCAAGTGCCAAGAATTCTCCTAAAGAGTCCCATCTTAAGTGACCCTCACTCATAAACTGCTCAACATGCTTTGGAGCAGATCCGCCTGCACCTGTTTCAAATACGCCGCCACCTGATAAAAGTGGAACGATTGATAACATTTTTGCAGAAGTTCCAAGCTCTAAAATCGGGAAAAGGTCTGTTAAATAGTCTCTTAAAACATTTCCTGTAGCCGAAATCGTATCAAGCCCTGCTCTTACTCTTCTTAAAGAGTATTTCATAGCTTGTTTTGGAGCTAATATCTCATACTCAATTGGAGTTTTTGCCAAATGAGCCGGTAAATAAGTCATCAACTTTTTAATTAAGTTAGCGTCATGTGCTCTAAAAGTATCAAGCCAGAAAATAACCGGACTTCCTGTTAAAACACCTCTCTCGTGAGAAAGTTTAATCCAGTCTTTGATAGCAGCATCTTTTGCTCTGCTCATTCTCCAGATGTCACCTTTTTCAACATTGTGTTTCATTAAAACAACACCGTTTTCATCAACTACTTCAACAAGACCATCTTCAGAAATCTCAAAAGTTGTAGGGTGAGAGCCGTACTCTTCAGCTTTTTGTGCCATTAAACCGACATTTGCGACATTACCCATAGTTGTTACATCAAATTGACCGTTTTTAACACAATCATTAACTATCTCTTCATAAAAAGTTGCATAAGTTCTATCTGGAATTACAGAAACACACTCTTGAACTTTACCCTCAGCATTCCACATTTTTCCGCCATCACGAACAACAACAGGCATAGAAGCATCAATGATAATATCATTTGAAGCGTGAAAGTTTGTGATTCCTTTGTCAGAATCTACCATCGCCATGTTTGGCTGAGTTTTGTAAGTTGCCATAATAGCAGCTTCTATTTCAGCTTTTTTAGATGATTTTTCAAGCTTTTTGTATAAGTCTCCAAGACCCATATTTGGATTTATACCAAGAGCTTTAAACTCATCTGCATACTTAGCAAATACATTTTTGAAGAATACTTCAACAGCATGACCAAACATAATAGGGTCAGAGATTTTCATCATAGTTGCTTTTAGGTGCAATGACCAAAGAACATCTTTAGCTTTTGCATCGTTTAACGTCTCTTGATAGAAAGCTCTTAATGCTTTCGCAGACATAAAAGTACCGTCTAGGATTTCGCCATCAACCGCATTAATCTCTTTTAAAAGCTTACCGTTTAAGTTAATAGAAACTTTTGAGTTGCCACTTTTAATAACAGACTGCTCATTTTCATAAAAATCGTTTCCTGACATATGTGCAACATATGCCTTAGAATTTTCACTAAATGCTCTTAGTTTGTGCGGGTTCTTTTTAGCAAAGTTCTTAACTGCTACAGCTGCACGTCTGTCTGAATTTCCCTCACGAAGAACAGGATTAACCGCTGAACCAAGACAAGTCGAGTATTTCTCTTTAATCGCTTTTTCTTCATCAGTTTTTGCATCTTCTGGGTATTCAGGAAGATCATAACCTTGAGACTTTAACTCAGCTATACAAGCTTTAAGCTGTGGAATTGAAGCTGAAATATTTGGCAACTTTATAATGTTACATTCAGGGTCTTGAACTAATTCACCAAGTTCGCCAAGAGCGTCTACTTGTTTTTGTTCCGGTTTTAATACACTAGAAAATGTAGCAATAACTCTTCCTGAGAGTGAAATGTCACTCAACTCTACATCTACACCCGCATCCTTTACAAAAGCTTTTACGATTGGTAAAAGTGAATAAGTTGCTAAAGCCGGTGCTTCATCTATTTTCGACCAAATAATTTTTGACATCTTTCGTCCTTGGTTAATATTTTACTGTTTTTACTCAGATAACACTCTCTGATAAAAACTTACAAGGTGTATCTTACCATTTAAGATAAATAATATGTATTTAGACTACTCAACTATTAAGTTTTATTTTGAATATGTTTCATTTGGTTACACGCTTTATATTGCTTAAATGTGTAGAATAGTTACTCGTAAAATCATGCGTTCCATCCTTTGATTTCATAAAATATAGATAATCACTCTTCGCAGGAAATATTGCAGCCTTAATGGCATCAATGCTTACAGTACACACTGGATGCTCTGGAATGCCGCTGTGCAGGTATGTATTATAGATAGAAGTGTCCTCTTTTATTCTCTGAGGAGTTACCTTTACATGTGAATATTTACCATAATTAAGTGTACCGTCCATCTGAAGTTTCATGCCAAGTTTCAATCTATTGTAAATAACTGAACTTACAAGCGGCATCTCTTCTATATTTGCTGATTCTTTCTGAATAACAGATGCTAATGTTACGAAATGAAACCATTTTTTCTCATTGTATGTTCCAAAAACTTTCATTGAGACTTTTTTCATTTGAGATAACGATTCACTTAGTAAAATCTTGATTATAAGTTTTTCGCTTATACCTATTGGTATACTGTATGTATTTGGAACAAAGACCCCCTCAGGATATTGCGACTGCATTTCATACTCGCTCTGCAGGGTATCTCTATCGAGATTAAGCCAAGTTGCGAGCTGATCTAAAAATATGTGTGTTGTTTCTCCCGGTATCAATATAACACTTTGCAATGCAGCTTTTGAAGTTGTAAGTTTATATAAAAAATCTCCTCTGGTGTTGCGGATGGATCCGATATTTATCCATCCACTTTGGGGAGAACCTATAATTCTCAGTAAAAATGCATCAAGTTTGCTTACATCATAATTATTATTTTGCATTTGTGTTATAATCTTGCTAATAGAACCTTTAGAAACATATATGATTTTGGGGGAATTAATAGGCTTATTTAGGTAGTAGATGAACGACAGCATAATTATCAATGCAATATCAAAAATCCAATTTATACTCGTTAGTATTTTTTCTTTCATATTTTTAGTACTCTTTATCTCATTTATAGTTCTACAAAAGGGAATATATATAGATTCTATATCTTTCCAAAATGTTAAAATCGAGAAATTATACATTAAATGGGATGAAAAGGTAAGCCTCATTGCAAACGAGATTCATATTGCAAATAAGGAGAAGAGTAGTGACTCTGAAGTTGCATATGAAAAAATACTTAGTTCGATAAGCACTACACTCCCGTTTCTACTTTGGTTTGAGGATATATTTATCGAACATATATCAGTTGGTGACACAAAATATACATTTGAGTATATTGACAATCAACAAAGTCTCTCCATCTCCTCATCAGATTTTATTTTATATAGTTCACTTTTTTCAAATGATAATTTGCTTCATCTAAAGATTGATATATTTAGAGACTTAAATAAAAATATACAACTAGACGGGGATCTTATCTTTGATGCAAAAAATAACTTTGAGTTGAGTACAAAGCTAAATATAACTATACATGACGATACAAAACTTCATCTTTTTGCCCACGGCGATAGACATAAACTCTCATATAAAATAGAGTCTGATGAAAATATAAAAAATACAAGAGAGATAATAGACCTCTTTAATGTAAATCCGAATGTTAAATACTGGATATATGATGCTATAGAGATGTCTAGCCTCTCGCTTAATACGCTTTACGGCTGGTTTGAGTATAAAAATCTAGATAAAGCTTATCTAAATCTATATGCAAAAGCGGTAGCTAACGATTTAAAATATACATACGATAAAAAGGTAGACTCGGTTCGCACGACTAAAACTGATTTAGAGTTTAAAGAAGGTGTACTCTACATAAAACCGCAAAATGCCTACTCATATAACTTTTTTCTTGATAAAAGCTGGCTAAAAATTGATTTTTCAAAAAAAGAGGAGCTATTGACACTCTACCTGCTATTTAAAGGTCAAGTCAATAAAAATCTGCTCTCTTTGCTTGAGAGATATGAGATAAAGTTGCCATTTATCCAAAATAGCGGTGCAGTCGATACAAATCTTACACTAGATATAAATCTTATCACTTTAGACGTAGAAGCAGTCGGCGATTTTTATGCAAAAGAGGCTCAGATAAACTATTTGGGTCTGGATATTGATATATCTGATGCCCATGTATTTTTAAACAACTATGATGTAAAAGTAAAAAATATGGTGGCAAAATATGGTGATATTGCAACTTCTCACGTAGATCTTGATTTTGATGCAAATGAGTCAAGCGGCGCTCTGGCATTTAGATTTGACACTATAGAGGTAAAAGAGAGTGATTTCAAGCTTTTAAAAAACGAAGATGCTCTCTCTGCAACTTATGTTATCTCTCCGAAACAGGATTATATAACCATAGAAGAGTCTACTTGGAGTCTTAAAGGGCAGACGCTACATGTGAACGCAATGCAAATACCTTTTGACATAAAAGAGCTTGCAGCAAAGATTCCGCTCACTGCCATAGAGTCTCCAAATCTATTATCTGCTCTTGTATCTGGAGAGATATTTTTTAATTCTAAAAAAGCCAATCTTAATATTGAACTCTCAAAGTTTAGCTATCTTGATATATTGCTGGACAAAAAAGCATCTTCTCTTAACCTTTTATATGATACCGACAAGTTTACGCTCTCTTCAGCAAAACCGATTCAATTGGATGTTGCAAAGAAGAAAGCAACACTCGATAATTTTATAATTGATATTACACCTGAGGCAATTAAAGCTAAAAATCTCTCTTTAAATTTTGAAAATATTTTAAGTTCTAAGATAAGCATAAAATTCAATGTAGCTGATTCAAGCATGTCGGTTGATCTTAGAGATATAGATTTTGAAAATGACAATTTCGGCGAAATTTTTAAAAATAGTGAAAACATACGACTTTTTGTTGAAAATAGAGACAACAGCACCACTATACGCTGTGACGAGTTTAATTTTAATTACCTGATTAGTAATGACGGATGGAGGATAGAGTTAAACTCAATAGATAAAATTACAGAGCACTCAAATATCCTTAAAAAGTATAATCTTACAAACGGAAAGTTTGTCCTTTATAAAAAAAATGATGAAGCAAAAATGAAATTTTCTCTTAATACAGACTATAAATATAAAATCCTTGTTATAGAAAACACTCCTTTAGAAAACTACACTATTAACGGAGAATATGAAGAAGGCAAGGAAGTCAGCCTTAAAATAAATGATTTGGTTGATGTAAAAATAGAAGATGATATACATATAAAAACAGCCGATATCGGTATAAATTTGGATGAAATTTTAAACTTTGTTGCTGATAAAAACAGCACAGAAGATGAGGAAGAAAAAAAGAGCAAAGATATCTATTTTGAAGCAAACAACTCCTATTTATATCTAAGTGAAAATAGACATATAATCTCGGACACCATTAATCTTCAATATATAAATGAAGAACTTAACGCAAAACTTACACATAAACAAGGAAAAGCGACTCTCAAGTTGTATGATGATGTTTTAAACTTATATGGAGAAAATTTTAACGATGAGTTTATGGGAAAACTTTTTTCACTCTCAAAGTTTAAAGGCGGCTTTTTGGAGTTTTACATCAACGGCTCAACAAAAGAGTATAGCGGTACTCTTTATGTAAGAGATACAACTATTCTTGATTATAAAATTTTAAATAATATTCTTGCATTTGTAAATACCGTTCCCTCTTTAGTTACATTCTCTCTTCCGGGGTATAACCAAAACGGAATTGCTGCAAAAAGTGCATATATGAACTTTAAATACAAAGATGAGATCTACAAAATAAACGACATCTATCTGAAGTCAAAAGAGATTGAAATTGTGGGGCTTGGTGAAGCAAGTATAAAAAATAACAGTATCAATATGGATCTAAGTTTAATAACCGGTATTGGAAGTTCGGTTTCTAAAATACCGTTTATAGGACACATCCTACTAGGCAGAGAAAATATATCTACCACGTTAAAGCTAAGCGGTGCTCTTGAGAATCCAGACGTAAATACTCAAGTAACCAAAGATATAGCTGCAGCGCCCTTTAATATTATTAAAAGAACGCTTATGTATCCGTTTGAATTCTTTGACGATGATAAGAAATAAGTAAAAAAATTCTACTCGTTTCTTAAAACTGTTAAAATATCCACTTCACTTGCTTTTTTTGCAGGGTAAAAAGAGGATACAACAACGATTACAAATGCTCCAGAAACGATAAGCAGAAAATCTTTAACACTCAAATCAAGCGGCAGAGTAGATGTAGGATAAACATCTTTTGGCAGGTGAATTATGTCAAATGTACTTAGCACCCATAAACCGCTCATGCCAAGAACTATTCCTGCTAAAATACCGCTCACACCGATAACAATACCCAAATATAAAAATACTTTTTTGATCTCGGCAGAGGTGGCACCGAGAGAAAGGAGAAGTGCTATTTCGCTCCTTCTATTCATTACAGTCATAAGAAGCGAAGAGATAATATTTATTGCCGCAATTAAAATAATAAGCATTAGCACGATAAATAGCGAAACTTTCTCTAGCTCAAGGGCAGCAAAAAAGTTTACATTCTCTTCCCACCACCCTTTTATGGAGACGCTCTTTGGAAGAAGTTCTTTAATCTTGAGTATATCTTCTTGCGGATTACTTGAATAGATATGAATCCCGCTGTAGTGGTCTTGAGGTAAACTCATTATTGTTTGGAGTGATGAAAGAGTTGTATAGTTATAGGCCTTATCATAAGCAGATAGTCCAGAATCAAAAACTGCACTTACGTTAAATCTCTTGATTTTAGGAGTAACGGACATTCCTCCCGGTTCTACATGAGTGAATATGTACATCAACTTGTCGCCCTCTAAAAGAGCAAACTCATCTCTTAACGTCTTACCGACTAACACGTCAAATTTATCAAAATCTTTATCTTTTATCGCCTCTTTAAGTACGCTGTTTACCTTGGCTTCTCTCTTAAAATCAACACCGAAAATATAGCCGCCTTCCAGTCTTGAACCACTTCTAGCCATTACCGCAGATTGAACATAGGGACTAAAACTCAGAGTTGGAAACTTTGACTCCAAATTTGAGAGCAGCTCATCATTTACTGCTCCGTAAAATTTAGGAATTATCGTTAGAGGATAGTTCATTATGGTTAATTTTTTTCTAAACTCATTATCAAAACCGTTCATAAGTGCCATAGCTATCAAAAGCACCATCACGCCGAGTGATATACCTAAAAATGCTAAGAGTGCAGATAGAAAAATAAAAGGCTGCTCTTTATCGAATCGTAAAAATCTCTTTACCAGATATGGAACAATTGATGTTTTCAAGAGGCAAATACACCTTTTTTCGGACCGCTTTTTCCACAGCATTGTTTATATTTCTTCCCGCTTCCGCATGGGCAAAAATCATTTCTGGAAACCTTTTTTTCTATACTGTTCTCTTCTTCATTATGATAAAGATTAAACTGTATTGCAGCCTCTTTTATTTTTCTCTGAATGTCTAGCTGCTCGGCAACTCTTTTAGCCTCTTCTTGGGGATCTTCAACCCTAAATCTAATAATTTGAAGAGTTTTTATAGTATTAAATTTTATATCGGATATAAGTTCTGTGAAAAGGTTGAAACTCTCTTTTTTATATTCAACCAGAGGATCTTTTTGATTGTATGCTCTTAGTCTGATACCCGTTTTCATATTATCCATAGCATAAAGATGTTCTCTCCATGCACTATCAAGCTCTTTTAAGTATAGCTCTCTCTCGATCTCGCTGCAAACACCGTCATTAAGAACACTCATTTTTTCATCATAAGCTCGTTTTACGCTTAGTATGACTTTATCAAGCAACTCTGCATACTCTAACGAAGCAAATTCGCCTATCTCAAGTTCTATATTAATCTCTTCATGAAGCAGTTTTAAAACTTTTTCTAGATTAAAATCTTCTCTTGAACCACCGTTAAAAATACCGCAGCTATTTAAAATATGCTCTATGTATTCGGCTCTTAATTCATTAACTTTTGACGAGATGTCAAATTCAGGGTCAAGAAGCTGATTTCTAAATTTATAAACAATTTTTCTCTGCTCATTTGCAACATCATCATACTCGACAATCTGCTTTCTACCTTCATAGTGCATGTTCTCGACTTTTTTCTGAGCTTTCTCGACAGCACGAGTTACCATTTTTGATTCTATATATTCACCGTCTTCAACGCCGAGTCTCTCCATGATGCTTTTAATCTTATCACTTCCGAAAATACGAAGAAGATTATCTTCTAATGAGAGATAAAACTGTGTAGTACCTGCATCACCCTGACGTCCGCTACGTCCACGAAGCTGATTATCGATACGTCGGTTTTCATGTCGTTCAGTTCCTACGATGTAGAGACCGCCCATCGCTTTTACTTCATCATTGACTTTAATGTCAACTCCGCGTCCTGCCATATTTGTAGCAATCGTTACTGCGCCTTTAGCTCCTGCACCCTTAATGATTTCACCCTCTTGCGCGTGATTTTTAGCATTTAAAACGGTATGAGCAATTTTCTCTTTTTTAAGCAACTCATGCAATGCTTCAGATTTTTCTATAGAAGCAGTTCCGATAAGAACCGGCTGACCTGTTTTTGAGAGATTTTTTATAGTATTTATAACAGCTTCGAACTTCTCTCTCTCAGTTTTATAGATCAAGTCATTAAGATCTTTTCTGGTAATAGGTATATTTGTAGGTATTGATATAACATCCAAAGAGTATATTTGGGCAAATTCAGATGCTTCAGTTTGAGCAGTTCCCGTCATCCCTGCAAGTTTATCGTACATTCTAAAATAGTTTTGGAATGTGATATCTGCTAAGGTCTGCGTCTCTTCTTTTATCTCTACTTCCTCTTTTGCTTCAAGTGCCTGATGTAAACCTTCTGAAAAACGGCGACCCTCACTCAAGCGACCTGTAAACTCATCTACGATGACTACCTCTCCGTCATTTACAACATAGTCAACATCTCTCTCAAATAAATAGTTTGCTTTTAGTGCCTGATCAAGGATATGCGAAAGTGAAGCATTTTCGGGACTGTAAAGATTCTCAACCTTAAACAGCTCTTCTGCTTTAGTAATGCCCTCTTCTGTGAGAAGAACGGTTCTATCTTTTTCATCAACGCTAAAGTGCTCATCTTTAACCAATTTAAGTGCGATTGAGTTTGCGTCATTAAAATCTCTAAGCGTTCTATTTGTCGGTCCAGAGATAATTAGAGGAGTTCTAGCTTCATCTATTAAAATACTGTCAACTTCATCGACTATAACAAAGTTGTGACCTCTTTGAACCATCTGTTCACGAGAGTAGCTCATGTTGTCTCTTAGGTAATCAAATCCAAATTCGTTATTTGTTCCATAAGTTATATCAGAACCGTATACTTCTCTCTTTAAAGAGGAATCATTCATATTTTCTAAGATAACGCCAACGCTAAAGCCTAAAAACTCATAAAGCGGACGCATCTCATTTCCGTCTCTCGAAGCTAGATAATCATTTACCGTTACAAGATGCACGCCCTTGCCGCTGATTGCATTGAGAACTATCGGCAAAGTTGCTACCAGCGTTTTACCCTCACCGGTTTTCATCTCGGCGATTCTGCCCTCATGCAGAACAATTCCGCCGATAAGCTGAACATCGAAATGCCTCATATTTAGAGTTCTGATACTCGCTTCTCTTGTTATAGCGAAAGAGTCTGCTAAAACATCGTCTAGACTCTTTTCACCGGACAAAACACTCTCTTTAACCTCTGCAAAAGCGGTTTTAAGTTCATCATCACTTAAAACTTTATACTTGCTCTCAAGTGCATTTATCTTTTGAACTATCTTATAATATTTTTTTAATTCACGATCATTTGAAGTACCGAAAATCTTACCGATTAATGCCTGTAGCATCCGCAACCTTATTATAGGCAGGCACATTTTGCGTGGCTGCCACTGAATTTCTTTTTATTTTATCACACATATAATTATACTTTGCATAAATTAAGATATGATTTTTTTAAATCTCAATACTAAATAATATGTAAACGGTCACTTGGATATAATTTTTTAAAAAAAGGATAAAAGTGAAATACTTTTTTTTAGTTATATTTACAGGCATACAGCTATTTGCATCATTAGATGACATTACTTCGTTTGAAGCGGATTTTACTCAAAGCATCACTGATGAAAAAAATAAAACATTGGTTTATAACGGCAAAATAACCGCATTAAAACCTCAAAATGCAAAATGGAGCTACACGAAACCCGTAAAAAAAGATGTATATATAAATGATTTCGAAGTAACAATCGTTGAACCGGAGATAGAACAGGTTATTGTTAGAACATTAGAGTCAAATTTTGATTTTTTTAAAATGATATCCAATGCTAAAAAAATTTCCGAGAACAAATATTTAACACACTATAAAGATTCAAAGTTTACTATTATCAAAAATGGATCTTTAATAGAGTCAATCTCCTACTTGGATGAATTTGAAAATAAAATTCAAATTAATTTTAAACATCAAAAACAGAATCAACATGTAAACAAATCTATTTTTACTCCGTCATTTCCTTTGGAATTTGATATTATAAGGGATTAAGAGATTGTTACTTCAACTCTATTTCGTCCCTCTTTTTTAGCTCTGTAGAGTGTTTCATCAGTAATTTTATATATCTCATCAGGTTCCATGATACACTCTTTAGCGATAAAAGTAAGCCCGATAGATATAGAAACATATTTTGATACACTGCTTGCCTTATGTTCTATCTTAAGATCTTCTATATTTTTACGCAGATTTTCTGCTCTCTCAAGTGCATTTTTTGGATTATTTGTATAAAAAGTTATAGCAAACTCTTCACCGCCTAAGCGATAAACATAGTCGTTTGCCCGTTTAAAAAATAATTTCATTGAAGAAGATACCGACTTTAATACTTCATCACCTCTTTGATGTCCATACATATCATTATATTGTTTGAAAAAGTCTATATCAATAACCAGTAAAACTAAATTTTTATCTTCTCGTTTGGAAATTTTGTACTCTTTAATAAAATTTGAATCATAAAAACGTCTATTGTGAAGTCCCGTCAAAGCATCAGTAATTGAGTACTCTTCTATCCTTTTTTTATCTGTTATATCACGTATTATTGCCGAAAATCCCAAAATATTATCGTACTTGTCCATTTGAGGAGTAATTGTTGTTTCTATCCAATAATCTTTACCGTTTTTGTTAAGATTTTTAATCTCTCCTCTATATATCTTTCCACTAAGAATAGTATTCCATAAATTTTTGTGCACCTCTTTTGGTGTGTCCGGATGTGCAATAATGGAGTGTGATTTTCCTATAATCTCTTTTTTTGAATATCCTGAAATTTTTGTAAAGGCATCGCTCACATCGGTAATAACGCCTTTTATATTTGTTTTTGACGTAATTACATGTTTATCTATAAGTTCTATATATTTTTTATTAATTTCCAAATATTTTGCATCACGCAAGAAGCCGATAATCATATCTATAAAATAGGCAAAATCATCATTATGCACCACTTTATTCTCTTTAATAAAACCAAGTTGCAAAACACCGAATATCTTATCATAGCTTATAAGCGGAATCGTACACAGGCTTGTAGGCTCTATTACTATGGACTCTATACCAAAATATCTCTTTTTATCATCACTCAAATATGTTTGAATATGTCGCATTTGTGCGGCAACTTCCCCGATTAGTCCTTCTCCTAGTTCAACAATCGGTTTCATCTCATTTGTAGCATACGAAGATGCAAGATATAGCTTATTGTTCTCTTCGTTAAATAGATATATCGCGCCTTGAACGATATTCAATTTTGTGGCAAAAAAGTAGAGTGAAGAGGATGATATTTCAGCAATCGTTTTACATTTCTCAAGATCATTTTTAAGCTCTATAATAGATGTTAAATTATTTTTTATCTTATTCTCGCTGCGGGTATAGAGCATGTAGCCTCTTATCATCGATATAATGGTTACGATTATAAACAGAACAACTACCGCACCTATGATGGTTCCATAGAGTTTTGTTTTCTCTAAAACTTTTAATTTTTCATTTAATTTTTGGCTTAAGTATTCAGAGTTGGCACTGTATAACTCAAAAGATTTATCAATTACGCTTGTAGCTACCGAAAAGAAATCGAGTGCGTCAACATCTGTATGATCGGAGATAAACGCTTTTTTTACATATTCTCGGACTTTTTTTGTCTCGCTGTTTACATTTTCAAGCAAAGAGAGTAATCTTGTTTTTTTATCATCCTCATCTATTTCACTTATTGTTTTATAGATAAGTTTTGCATTTTCATCACACACCATGCAGTTATTTTGAAGAGAATATTTCAGCTCATCATCTGTATATTTATCCAAAATAGCTTTAGTTGTTTTAGCTCTGATTTTTCCGACAGTTTCTATGTAATTTGGTATATGCTTAAGCATAGTTTCTATAAGAAAATATTTATCGCTATCTGATTCCAAAAGAAGTTTAGACTTAAATCCAAGATAGTACATCTTATCTTTTAACTGTTCAATAATATACGTATATCTTTGGTAAAGTAAATTTTTATCATCTTGAGAACTCTGCAAAAGACTCTCAATCTCTTTTATGATGTGGTCATAATCGCTATCGTAGAGTTCCGGATAAGTTTTATCAAATTTTTTAAATAAAAATATATCTTTATTGACATCAGCTTTTATTAGTTGAACGTTGTTTTGTATAATGTTCCAATTCAAATCAGTTGAAGAGATCTCGTCAAACTGACTGTAGCCTCTTAATTTTTGGAGTTTTAATATAAATTTCTGTATTTTTTGTGCAAATTCAACACCGTCTAACTTATCTTCTATCTTTTGAATCTCTTGATTATAATTATCCACAAAATTGTTAAATAAAAATATAGTTCCGCCTATCAAAAACAGAACTAACACCGCAAATTTATATATTTTTTGCATTTACATCTCTTATATAGAATAATTTTAAATGATTGTAACTAAAAAAAATAAAAATATTAATTAACGAAGTAGTGAAAGCGGCGATATACGGTGCAGAAGATCTCTGCACCCTATTTTTAAAGTTTGTAATCTTTTATGAGATTAAAGTTTAGATATTTGTATATCTTAGCCTCTTTGCCGGCTATTTTCTTAGGTACGATTTCATTATACTCAGCTGCACTCGGTAGACGTCCCAGCATCGCACAAACTGCTGCTAGTTCTGCAGAACCTAAGTAAACTTGAGCGCCTTTTCCTAAGCGGTTATCAAAGTTACGCGTTGAAGTTGAAAATACTATAGCATTATCCGCAACACGTGCTTGATTTCCCATACAGAGTGAACATCCCGGGATTTCAGTTCTTGCACCTGAGCCGCCAAATATAGCATAGTAACCCTCTTCCGTAAGTTGTTTCTCATCCATTTTTGTAGGAGGACAAACCCATAAACGTGCAGGAACTGCGCCCTCGCCTCTTAAAACTTCACCAAGTGCACGGTAGTGACCGATATTTGTCATACATGAACCTACAAACACTTCATCTATTTTAGTCGGGCGATTGCTTGCTAAAACTTCACTTAGAGTCGCAACATCATCCGGATCATTTGGACAAGCTAAAATCGGCTCTTTTATCTGATTGAGATCTATATTTATAATAGCAGCATACTCAGCATCAGCATCAGGCTTCATAAGTGTTGGATTAGCCAGCCACTCATTCATCTTATCTATACGACGTTTAAGCGTTCTCTTGTCTTCATATCCAGCTTCAATCATAGACTCTAAAAGAGCAACGTTTGATTTTAGATACTCAATTACAGGTTCTTCGTTTAAAAGAACGCTACATGCTGCCGCACTTCTCTCAGCAGATGCGTCTGAGAGTTCAAAAGCTTGCTCCGCTTTAAGATTCGGAAGACCTTCAATCTCTAAAATACGACCATTGAAAATGTTTTTCTTATCTTTTTTCTCAACCGTCAAAAGTCCTTCTTTGATAGCTTGATAAGGAATAGCATTTACCAAGTCACGAAGCGTGATACCCGGTTGAAGTTCTCCGCTAAATCTTACAAGAACAGACTCAGGCATAGTAAGCGGCATACTTCCAGTTACAGCTGCAAATGCAACGATACCTGAACCTCCCGGAAACGATATACCGATTGGAAAACGTGTATGGCTGTCTGCTCCCGTTCCCACAGTGTCCGGAAGAACCATTCTGTTCAACCATGAGTGGATAACTCCATCACCCGGGCGAAGTGCTACACCTGAACGCTTAGAGATAAATTCAGGAAGCGTGTGGTGCATAATAACATCTGATGGTTTTGGATATGCCGCAGTGTGACAGAATGACTGCATAACAAGATCAGCACTAAAACCTAAAGCCGCAAGTTCTACAACTTCATCTCTAGTCATTGGACCTGTTGTATCTTGAGAACCGACAGTTGATGTTATCGGTTCAACATACATGTTAGGACGAACACCAGCCATACCGCAAGCACGACCTACCATTTTTTGTGCAAGAGTATAACCTTTGCCGCTATCAGCAGGCTGCTCTGCACTTAAGAATATATCTGTAGCACCGAGTCCTAAAACACCTCTTGCTTTTGCAGTTAAACCGCGTCCGATGATAAGCGGAATACGACCGCCTGCACGAACTTCATCAACGATTGTATTTGGGTTTAGTTTAAATGTTGCGATACATTTACCATCTTTATGCGCTTCACCTTTGTATGGATAGATTGTGACAACATCACCCATCTCCATATTTGCAACATCAAGTTCTAAAGGAAGTGCGCCTGAGTCTTCACATGTAGCAAAGAAAATAGGAGCGATGATTCCTCCCAGAACTACGCCGCCCGTACGCTTGTTTGGAACACCATCTATATCTTCACCCATGTGCCACTGAACAGAGTTGACACCCGATTTTCTTGAACTTCCTGTTCCCACAACGTCGCCTACATAAGCAATTGGGTGACCTTTTTCTTTTAGTTTTTTGATAGTGTTGATTGGGTCATCCATCTTTGCAACTAGCATTGAGTTTGCATGAAGTGGAATATCTGAACGCGTAAATGCTTCAGATGCAGGAGATAAATCATCCGTATTTGTCTCGCCGGCAACTTTAAATACAGTAAGAGTCATAGCTTCCGGAAGTGACGGTTTTGAAGTAAACCACTCAGCATTTGCCCATGAATTCATAACTTCAACGGCTGCCGCATTTCCTGCTTTATATAACTCTTCTACATCATTAAATGCATCGTAAACAAGCAGAGTATGTTTTAGTGCCTCTTTTGCAGACTCTACAACTTCGCTGTTTTTCGAAGTAAGTGCTTCAACCATAGGTTTAACATTGTATCCGCCAAGCATCATGCCCATCATTTTTATAGCTTGTGGTGCTGAAATAGCACTTATGCTAATCTTCTCTGATGCAACATCATTTAGAAATGCAGCTTTTACATATGCCGCATCATCAACACCAGGTGAAACACGGTTTGTAAGAAGATCGACATTTTGACTCATGTCGCCTTGACCGGCTTTAATCATCTCAACAAGTGCTACAGTCTGCTCTGCTGAGAGCGGCAATGGTGGAACACCCAACTCTTCTCTTTGTGCTATATGCGTTTTATACTCATCTATAAATGCCATTGTTATTCCTGTGTTTTAAATATGGAAAATTATAACTAAATAAGTAAAGGAGATTTTTCATGTGTTACAAAAATAAACACTAATTTTGGATTTTTTTACAAGATTGTTTATTTTAGTAACACTACTGTTCTCTAAATTTCAATTCAGCTTCTATCGTATCCCTATCTTTACCGATATAGTTACTTTTTAGCCATAAAAGATAAGTGTCCGGAATTTCTGAGTAGCACATTCCTTTATACTTTCCATACTCAATTCTCTTTTTTTGTTGTGAACTTGAACTTTGCTCTTGACATATTGCATTTATGGAGCTTTTTTCTATTAATAAAACAAACTCGCTAAATTCCAATCTTTTTTGAATAGCAAATGTATAGGAGTTAAAATCAAAAATCCCTTTTCTTGCATTGACAAAAGCCTCTATATCTCGAATTTGCTCTACGCGAAGCTCTTCCAAATTCTTTACATGTACACTAAATGAGTTGGCAAATTTGCTAAAGATAAAGTATGGAACCGCCATTAAAGAATATCGCGGATACCTTTTGAATTTGGCGAAGAGAGTATCCCCTCATTTTCCAGCTGTTCAATAAGTCTTGCAGATTTGTTATAACCGATTTGAAGTTTTCTCTGAAGATATGAGATCGAGGTTTTTCTATCTGTTAAGATAACATTTTTTGCCTCATCAAAGAGAGGGTCTAGCTCTTCGTAAGTATCACCAGATGAAGAGTAACTGTTTTCACTCTCTTCAATTAAAAAACGCTTATCATAGTTAGGCGCTCTTTGCGATTTGATGAAGTTGACGATTTTTTCTATCTCCTCTTCCGTGCTCCAAGGCGCATGAAGACGAACAAGTCCCGTTGAACCCGGAGGAGTAAAAAGCATATCGCCTTTGCCAAGAAGCGACTCTGCACCTTGTTGGTCTAGTATGATTTTAGAGTCTACTTTCTGCCCTACTCTGTATGATATACGAGACGGAAGATTTGCTTTGATAAGTCCTGTTACAACATCGACAGAAGGTCGTTGAGTTGCTACAACTAGGTGAATTCCGGAAGCTCTTGCCATCTGTGCAAGTCTCGCGATGGAGTACTCCACATCTTTTCCGCTCGTCATCATCAAATCCGCCAGCTCGTCTATAATAACAACAATATAAGGAAGATGCTCGCCGCCCTCTTTTTTAACCTTTTCGTTATAGCTCTCTATGTTTTTTGTTCTATTTTCACTCATGAGAGAATATCGTCTCTCCATTTCATAAACCATGTTGTTCAGAGCTACAATCGCCTGTTTAGCCTTTGTTATAACAGGAGTTAAGAGATGTGGAATATCGTTATAAATAGAGAATTCAAGCATCTTTGGGTCAATCATAAGAAGTCTGAGCTGATCTGGTGAATTTTTATATAAAAGAGAAAGTATCATGGCATTAATACCCACACTTTTGCCGCTTCCCGTTGTTCCTGCGATGAGAAGATGCGGAAGTTTTTTAAGGTCGGTTATAAAAGGTTTGCCTACAATATCTTTACCCAAAACGATAGTCAGAGGCGAAGATGACTCTTTAAACAACTTGCTATCAAGCAACTCTCTTAAGTATATAGTATCTACGGTTGCATTTGGTATCTCAATACCTACAACATCTTTTCCCGGAATCGGGGCTTGAATACGGATGCTCTCCGCACTTAGCGCCATTGCCAAATCATCTTGAAGGTTTAAAATCCTTGAAACTTTTACATTTGCGGCAGGCTTAAACTCAAATGTTGAAACAACAGGTCCTGCATAAGTTCTTACTACATCACCGTCTATTTTAAAGTGTGCCAGTTTTTCTATAAGAAATTTTATCTTGCCGTCTAATTCGCTCTCATCAACACTGTGAGCCTTATTGTTTGGTTTTTGTAAAAAATCAACTGAGGGGAGAGTGAAGTTTTTAGGCTTCTCAACCGCTCCTTTTTCTATGGAAGCGAGCAGTTTTGCATTCTCTTCGAGCTCTTCAACGACTATGGCGTTTTTTTGCTCTTTTATCTCTTGAACTAGCTCAATAATATTGTGTTGTACTGTTTTTGATGGCTGCGATTTAGGCTTAAGAGGTTCTTCTTTTCTTAAATATGTCGGTACGTCAATCTCTTCTTCAACCTCTTTTACGGTCTCTTGCATAATAGGCGCTATTTTTTTCTCTTGTGCAATAATTTTATTGCTTTTTTGTTCTATTTTTTTCTCTGCGACATCTGTAAAATCTCTACTTTTACTCTCTATTTTTATCTCTTTGAGAGTAAATGTATTATTTTTTGAAAACATATCTTTAATATTTTTTAAAAAAGCATCTACTATCTCATGTGCATTTTTATCTACGAGAATCACCAGCGAAACAGACGTGATAATCAGCCAAAATGTCCAAAGCCCGAATGTCCCGATATATGGAGATAGAAAATCGGCAAATCCTGCACCAATTTCCCCACGTAAATCATTTTGTACAATCATTGCCTGAGCCAAAAGAGAAGAAAAAAATGCTAAAAACGAAGATATAAGCAACTCTAATTTTCTTATATCAAACTCGCTGTCTTTATAGAAAATATAAAGAGGAATCATAAAAGCAAATATATAAATGTAAGAAATATAACCGAAATATTTGTGATTATAGGATGCAAAAGAAGCGCCGTAACTTCCCATTAACGCAGTATCGCCAAAAACTGTTGCAAATCCAAAATAGATAAATAGACCAAAAATTATTATATATAGGGCATCTTTCAAACTGCAACTTCCTTTTTTATTTCAAAAAAATCTATCAAAATAGGTATAGCCTAAAGGAAGAAACTCCCCTGGCATAATAAAAATGAAGTATAACAAAAAATGCTTTATAAAGGATTTTTTGAAATAATCTTAGAGATAGTTTACTAAACTCAATTGTGATATTTTACCGACAGTTGAGAGCATTGCTTCGTAATTTAACTTCAATTGAGACAACATAAGCTGCGACTCTGCAACATCCGTGTCAATAACTGAAGAACGAAGTGTAATAGAACTAATCTGAAGCATCTCCGTTCTTTGTATCGATACGTCAAGCGCATTAGACTGAGCACCGACTTTTGCATGAATCCTCGATACATGTACATTAAGATCATCGATAACCTGCATAGCTTCTTGAATACCTATACTCCTTGGAGAACCGGTAGTTCCATCAGGATAAACTTTATGCTCTTCAACTGCTCTGATCGCTTCATCTATGGATTTAAAAAAATCTGTTTTTGGGTCTCTTGTAGTAATCGCGTTATTAGCATTGAATGCCATAACCGACGGCGCTCCAAGCGTCGAGAAATTTCCGCTATTTGCGTCATGAAGAGCTATGTCGGCATGAGTGTCTGTAGAATTCATATCTTTAAATTCTATTTTGCCGTCATAAGTTAAGTATGTTTTAGCATATTGATTAGATGATTCTATGGCACTATCATAAGATGCCGCGTGATTTGGCAGAACAGGAAGTTGAGAAGTCGTAACCATGTTCATAACATCCATGAGCTGCTGATATGTCATATCATCTGCATCTATTGCACTTCTTGGGTTTTCCATATTAAATATAGTATAGTTTGTGACTCCGCCGTCTAGTGAAAAAGTAGAACCGCCATTTGCCGTGCTTTTAAGATCTATCTGTGCATCAAACGCTGTGCCTTGAACACTTACTCCTGAAAGTTTTAGAGATGTACCGCCAAGAGTTCCTGCGTTATTTTGTGTTATATCAGCAACTTCAAAAAGTTTAGTTGAAGCCGTTGCAAATGCATTTGTATCTTTAACTATTTGAGGTACATTGGATGTCAGTTTTGAGCCATCCTTGCTAAAACTTGTATCATCGTAAAAAATATTTTGCATATCGCTTAAAATTGTCTTATTGGAAGTAATGGTGCTTGTTGTCACGGCAAGATTGTCACTTGTTAAATTACTGCCTATCGCAACACCTTTTGCTATACCCTTGGATGTGGTATTTAGCGTAATAGTGTCTCCGCTTACAGTTACCGAAAAATTACCGGTATTTTCAATTTGAGCCTTTAAGTCATTATAAGTTGTTGCGGCATCAATATTAAAAGCTTGAGTAATGGTTGATGTAGTGCCGTCCCCGTTATCAATTCCCATAGATAGAGTCTCACCAAAAGCTACCGGTGCACTCATTGAAAATTTTGCGCTTACTAGTTTATTTTCAAACTCATTAGCAGGAGTAAAATCTGATTGAACGAAATTTTTTATATATAAGTTTGAATGTATGGCAGAACTTGTACCATTCATGATTTTACCAAAATTACTCTCACCGCTTATTAAATTCTCAATCTTCCCTAGCTCTGCAACATGATAAGCTGATGCATTCATAATATCTGCTTTATCAACAGCAGGAAACCCGCTATAGTCCAAGTCTGTAGCTCCGACCATATGAAAATCCAATTTGCTAGAACCTTTTAGTTTATCCTCTATGACAATTTGTCCATAGCTGTTAAGCTTTACATTGACAACCGTTAAATCCGGAGTATTGCCGTATGCTTCACCTATTTGAGATAAAAGTTCATCAACGCTTTCGTCATCTTTCATAGATATCTGCTTGTTAAAAGCGACACCGTCACTTAAAGTTCCCCTAACATAGAAGTGATGTTTTGCATTGTTAGCGTCTATGATATCATCCGTATCACCCATCAAATCGCGAATAGTGCTGGCTGAGGTAATAATCTCATCCTTCGCGTCGATATTCTCACCTTTTAGTTCAGGATACTTTGCCGTTAAACTATAATTTACAATATTGGTAGATATCTCTTTTTTTTGAGCCAATTCCTCACCTAGAAAGAGTTCAGACCCACTTATGTTATATTGCTGTACAACACCTGAGCCCGTAAAAGCATTCAGTGCATTGTCATTACCTTTGTAAGTGCCGTCGCTTGCTATCGGCTTTGTATCAATAGCAGATCCTGAAAAAAGGTATTGCCCATTTATGGATGTATTCGCCAGATTTTTTAAATGCACTTCTATACTTCGCAACTCTTTTGCTACGGCATCCATTGAAGCATCGTTTTGAGATGCACTCGCAGATTGTACAAGAAGTGTTTTCATACGATCTAGACTATCTTCAAAATCGTTGAGAATTACGTCCGTCTGATTTGAAATCTTATAACCGCTTTCAGAACTTTTTTTACTCTGGCTAAGTACCGTAATCTCGTTATCAAGCCTCATTGTTTCAGAAAATATCCGTACATCATCTTGTGCATACTGAATTTTTGATGTAGAAGCTATCTGTTTATTTACGTTAAAAAGTTGCTGACTTATATCACTATTACTTTTGCCAAATATATTTCTGTAATACATACTGTTTGTAACTCTCACGGTGCACCTCCGACAAGTTTATTATATTTCACTTAAGCAATATAAGTTCCATTTCAACTATATCGGCAAAAATCACTTCCGCATAACTTAAATTTAAGCAATAAGTCACTATTATTTCGCTCTTAAGCCTGCGTGGTGAAATGGTAGACACGGCGGATTCAAAATCCGCTAACGCAAGTTGTGGCGGTTCGAGTCCGCCCGCAGGTACCACAATTATTTTACGAGCTTTAAAAGCCCTTCTTTCTTCATTTAAAAAAACTTCAAAATCAACTTTTAACTAAAATTTAACAACAATTACAGAACTTTAAGCAGCTCATATATGTACATAAAAAATAGTTAGTTCTATCTAGGCTGGCTAAATTGTCTCTATGCTCTTTAATGTGTTCTTTGTGATACTAAATCTCTCCAAAAATATCTCTTTTTTTTATCATAAATACTGAAACAATATAAGACTCTGCCACCATTAAACTCTCTAAAACGTGAAGATTTATATCGAAAATGCTTAGTAAGAGTTTGTACGTTTGATGCATATACCAAATTTTTCCTACCAAGAGGATTGAGTTTTTTGATATAAAGTGCTAAAATAAACGGTTTAACGATAGTTCATTAAAAATTTATTGTTAATTTATTTTAGTTGGAAAAAGAGTCTAGAATACCTTATTTTATGGCTTGTTGATTTTTCCAGACCGCTATTTTTCTTACTTGAACCGACACATGTGATGTATTTAAACTGTTCATTATCTATTTTTCGCACTTGTTTTGAAACTTGAACCGACACATGTGATGTATTTAAACAATGAGCTAGATTCTACAAATCTCTTTTTTTTGTTCTTGAACCGACACATGTGATGTATTTAAACCTAAGTAAAAGTACTTCGCCAAATTTAAGATTAGCTTGAACCGACACATGTGATGTATTTAAACAAGCACTATAGAAAAGTTACGTGCCGCTTCAAGAACCTTGAACCGACACATGTGATGTATTTAAACCTTAACAAAAGTTTACGGATACATCAAAAAAAGGAAGCTTGAACCGACACATGTGATGTATTTAAACTTCAAAAATTAGCTCAAATTGTCGGTATCGATATTTCCTTGAACCGACACATGTGATGTATTTAAACTATCAAGAGAACTAGAACTAAAGGCGTTCTTGGCACTTGAACCGACACATGTGATGTATTTAAACGCTTATAAGATTAGATTTACCGCTTCCGGTTGTACCCTTGAACCGACACATGTGATGTATTTAAACAGCATCAAGTCCCCGTTTCTTATCGCCTGCGACATCTTGAACCGACACATGTGATGTATTTAAACAATAACATCAGGAGCTATACAACCCGAACAACTTGCTTGAACCGACACATGTGATGTATTTAAACCATTTAACCTTACTCGATTAAAAGCAGATGGAACGCTTGAACCGACACATGTGATGTATTTAAACTTTGTAAGTAAACATTGTAAGACTCCTCAGTCTATACTTGAACCGACACATGTGATGTATTTAAACGAAAACGGGAAGAACACTCTTTGTGGAAACGGTGCTCTTGAACCGACACATGTGATGTATTTAAACGAAAACAAATATCTAATACACATAGATAAAAGGAACTTGAACCGACACATGTGATGTATTTAAACATGGAAATGGTTATCAGCCTTGTGGTTGTAAAAAACTTGAACCGACACATGTGATGTATTTAAACTTAGTCCGGCAGTGCCTCAAATATTGCTTTTGTTACTTGAACCGACACATGTGATGTATTTAAACCCTGTTGAGATTGTTGTCTGGCTCTCTCTTCGATTCTTGAACCGACACATGTGATGTATTTAAACTAGCAAGAACTTCTAGCGATGTAGAGATGTTTGATCTTGAACCGACACATGTGATGTATTTAAACACTAAGGTAATTTGTCAAAATCATAATAACGAGCACTTGAACCGACACATGTGATGTATTTAAACCGAAATACCCTATGCACGTTATGAACAGGAGATTCTTGAACCGACACATGTGATGTATTTAAACACGCTAAGAGGATTATTTATCGCTATGATAATAACTTGAACCGACACATGTGATGTATTTAAACAGTAATCTAACGTCAGCTATTGGGGTTGCTGCAATACTTGAACCGACACATGTGATGTATTTAAACAAAAACGGAATGAAGTACGATAGAGGAAGTTGTCTACTTGAACCGACACATGTGATGTATTTAAACAATCAAGACTATCATTAAAATCGTCTAAGCCCAACTTGAACCGACACATGTGATGTATTTAAACTTTGGATTTACTCTACCATAAGCATTGCCCCCAGCCTTGAACCGACACATGTGATGTATTTAAACGAAGATTTCGCAGCGCGCAACAACATTGATGCAGCTTGAACCGACACATGTGATGTATTTAAACTTTCGTGACAGAGTGGTGCAACATGCCATAAATAACTTGAACCGACACATGTGATGTATTTAAACTTGAGAGAGAAAATTCTTCTTGCTGTTTTGTCCACTTGAACCGACACATGTGATGTATTTAAACTTTCTGCAAACATGTCAACGGGCGATTTTACTGTCTTGAACCGACACATGTGATGTATTTAAACCTAAAAGCCTGAATATAATCTAGAGTCTCGAACTCCTTGAACCGACACATGTGATGTATTTAAACGCTCGTACAAATTGTTGGTCTTCTGATGGTGTTAACTTGAACCGACACATGTGATGTATTTAAACTATAAAGCTCTTCATATCATGTTCTGAAGATTTTTACTTGAACCGACACATGTGATGTATTTAAACTAGCTATCGCAAGCGGTAATGGATTAAAAAGTGCAACTTGAACCGACACATGTGATGTATTTAAACTCGCTATGAGAGGTATATAAGTATATAGATTAGACTTGAACCGACACATGTGATGTATTTAAACACAGAAACACCAGTTACTTTCTCCGCTAACCACCTTGAACCGACACATGTGATGTATTTAAACATGGCTAAAGACTCAGCGGTCTTGTACAACGCAGTTACTTGAACCGACACATGTGATGTATTTAAACTGTGTTGTATGCCAAACTCTTCTGCAAAAATACGAGCTTGAACCGACACATGTGATGTATTTAAACCGATATTATATTTTGGCAAACAGCGGTATGGGAAGCTCTTGAACCGACACATGTGATGTATTTAAACAATAAGAACAGTATCTCTAGTATCAAAAAAATTATGACTTGAACCGACACATGTGATGTATTTAAACTTCTTTCTGTGGCTCGTAACAACAGATGCGGAAGAACTTGAACCGACACATGTGATGTATTTAAACAGAGAAGCGTTGCTGATGTCATATTTTTTATATTCTTGAACCGACACATGTGATGTATTTAAACTAAATACGAATCTAAAAAATATAAATTTCACACCCTGCTTGAACCGACACATGTGATGTATTTAAACTTTTCAAAAGGGAAACAAAAAGGTAAGTTGAGGGGGCTTGAACCGACACATGTGATGTATTTAAACCAGCATGGAAGTCTGCTTGAGAGTATTATGCGCTACTTGAACCGACACATGTGATGTATTTAAACAAGAAGATGATATCCGCAGGAGTATCTGCAAATTTTTCTTGAACCGACACATGTGATGTATTTAAACAACAAACAGTCTCTTATGAAATATACAAAGAGCTTGCTTGAACCGACACATGTGATGTATTTAAACCCTTGCATACAACTGGTGTGTTAATTTAGTTGCCGCTTGAACCGACACATGTGATGTATTTAAACTCAAATCCGCACAATCCGCAAAAGACTTGCTTGTCTTGAACCGACACATGTGATGTATTTAAACCTCCCACCCCCCCCTACCTTGCTAAAAAAATTAGCAAAACTTGAACCGACACATGTGATGTATTTAAACAACTCTAAGTTTACAAAATATGAAAAAGCTGTGGCTTGAACCGACACATGTGATGTATTTAAACATTAGAATTTATTTTAAACATATTTGTTAATTTACTTGAACCGACACATGTGATGTATTTAAACGTTTATGATATTTTTGAAAAAATACAGATGCCAATTCTTGAACCGACACATGTGATGTATTTAAACATATAGCTATCATGCATGGTCAGTTTCATTATCAACCTTGAACCGACACATGTGATGTATTTAAACTAGGGCAGGCTAAAACTTCTACGAGTGCAACGGCGAGCTTGAACCGACACATGTGATGTATTTAAACGTTGCAGCAACAACACTTACAATAGTAGATGATACCTTGAACCGACACATGTGATGTATTTAAACATGATTTATTAGATGTTATAAAGAATACTCTATTTGCTTGAACCGACACATGTGATGTATTTAAACTAGCCGTTTGAAGCTTATTGCCCTGCAAAAGAACTCTCTTGAACCGACACATGTGATGTATTTAAACCCGTATGCTTCTCTTTCGTATTCTACAAAAGAATCCTTGAACCGACACATGTGATGTATTTAAACCAGCAGTATGACATACCAAAAGAGCATTTGAAAATCCTTGAACCGACACATGTGATGTATTTAAACAATCTTCATCACCGGTCAAAGTCTCATCAACTTCTCTTGAACCGACACATGTGATGTATTTAAACATCGGCATATATGTCTTCAACAAGCGGCATGGGACTTGAACCGACACATGTGATGTATTTAAACTACGTTAAAGGAATTAAAAACTCTCCAATTGCGATGCTTGAACCGACACATGTGATGTATTTAAACATATCATCATCGGTAGAATTTGGAATGCCATCGCCACTTGAACCGACACATGTGATGTATTTAAACGATGAAAAATTTACAACTCTATGACTACTTTCAAAACCTTGAACCGACACATGTGATGTATTTAAACTTGTTTATATGGTGGTATCTGATTGCTTCGTGTTGTTTTTACTCAAGGTTAGCAGCTTACTTGTGTATAGTTGTATTATAAAAATCTTTAGATTAATCTCTATCAAAAATCAGAAAAAATCTTGTGCGTTTGCTACATAATTCTGGAAAATTTATATAAATATGGACTCTGTTTCTTTTTTTTGTGTGCCTATTGTGTTTTCTGTAAAACTTCCTGAGTTTAGAACTTTTATGATGGTGATAAAGTCCAGATTTTTATCTATCACTTTTTTAAGTTCATTGTCGAGTTTTATCTGATTTGCGGGGCTTATGCTTCCTCTGAAAATGGATTTTTGATGGTGCTTTAGGTACTTTTTGCATATTTTAAAAACTTTTGCAACTCTGTATTTACCAACATCGCTGAACTCGTCTGCTATGTCGTAAAACAAAAAAACATAGTTGTAGTTGATGGTGTCTTTGCTCATTGTTTCTCTTTGAGCAAAAACGGAACAAACTCACGCTCTTCTAAAATATGTTTTATCAGTTTATAGCCGTCTAGTTTCAAACACTGTTTATATGAGACTTTTCTTTTGAGTTTTGGGTGCATGAATGTTTCGTTTATTCGTGTTTCAAAAGCATCTATAAATATCTTTTTTCCTGCTTCGTTTAAAAGCGCGAAGTTCAAATCTTTGTCAAAATGTTTCGCCACTTGAAGCTGCTTTCTCCCCACCAAATCAAAGATGGTTTTAAAAACTATGATGGGCTTAAATGCCTCGCTCAAATCCAAACTCAAGCTAAATCGCCCCTCTCTTGGTGAGTGCAAAAAGCTGATAGACTGGTTTAAGTGCGTTTGGTGAATCGCCGAAATGGTTTTGGTATAAAGTAGCGTATTTCCAAAACTTACAAGCGCGTTTATGGGGTTGTCAGGCGGTCTTTTCACACGCTTATTCATCACAAAATCTTCGGGCAAAAAGTGCTTAAAACTGTCATAAAACCTATGCCAAATCTGCCCCTCTATAAACATCGTTTGCTCAATGGTTAACTCTTTTTCCAAAAATTTTACCACATCGTTTTTGAGCCAGTCAAGATAGGGTTTGAGCTCTTTTGTGTCGTGTCGGTAGTAGTGGTAAAGCACTTCATAAATGTTTTTTGAGATGGCTAAAACGATGCTTTTTGCAATAACCAAACGATTCTCCACAAAAGCATAAGACTGTTTTATGGTCAAATCTCCGCTGATGTAAGTATCTTTTGGGTAAAAAGTTCCGCTGTAGTTGCCGTGGTAGTTAAACAGATGCAGAGTGATTCTCGCGCGCGAGATAAAGTCTAAAAACTTCGTGTTAAAGCTCACTTCATTGAGACAATAAAGCTCCCGTGTGTCTTCGATGGGGATATAAAAGTTCCCCTTTTCGTTGCTAAAAGCGATGGAGTTGTCTTTTCGTTTGAGTTCTCCCATGCTAAAGATGTAGCGTGTGTGATTTTTTGCCATAGTAACTCCTAGATAAAACAGTATTCATAATAAGCACATTTTTTACACTTATTTTCAAATTTCGGCGCCGGCGGTTTTGGTAGATTTATGAGATTTTCTATAGCTTCAAGCACTCTCAACAACTCTTTTTCATTTTGCTCATCAAGCTCTAAAATCTCTGTTTTTGTGTTATGATTTTTTTCATGATAATCAATCTTCCCTTTTCTATCAATCCCTTTTTGTTTTAGTTTATAAAGATACAAAAGCACCTGCCACTTCACCGCTTCCGGATCGGAATCTGACTTTTTAAACTCAACCAAATACTCTTTGGTAATCTTGTCTATCTTTATATTGTCGATTTTTATCTCAGCTTTTTTGGTTTTTTGTTCTTGTATCTCATGCAGCACTTTGCCGATGCGAACATCTTCAGAGTTGTCTTCAAGGTTTAGACGGTTGGCGTGGAGCCATAGTTTTGTTTTACAGATGAAATAATAAGAGATTAATGTGCCAGTGATGTTTACCAAAATACACCTTCTATTTTGTCTTTGACATATTGTGTGAGTTGTAGTCCCAATCTAACATCAAAAATTTCATCAGATGCTAAATAGATACCCAAAGCAGGTTCAAAATCTTGAATAATATTTAAAGCTGTTTCTTTTTTTGTATCCTGATAATAAAAATTTTGGTTAACCGTATAAAGACTTACATCTTTTTTTATTTTTGAATACTCATTTTCAACTTCTTTCATATTTTTCCAAAAGTTTTTATCCTGCTTGATAGCTCTCTTTTTTTTATCAAGCTCAACCAATATCTTCCAAATATTGACTGCATCTTGATTCAACGGTATAAAAAAACTAAAACTGAGTGGTGCATTAGCAATCAGAACAAATTCTTTATCAATGTCTAAAAAATTTAATTTTTTAAAATAGGTGTCTATAGATTTTATCTCTACTTGAGAATTATAATAACTATCCAATAACCCTTCTGAATAAATTTGTTGTTCTGATAAAGTTTGGTAGTTATTGAGGATTTTGCAAGTTTGTTCTATATCAAAATTATTGTAAATTTTATGACCTTCAAAATTTTTATCATTTTTGATTTTTATAATATCTGCTGTTCCAATATTTAATTTTTCTGCACTTCGATTTCTTCGTCCCATAGATTGAACTATTAAATCAAGAGGTGCCAATTCTTCAAAACCATCTTCTAAAGAGATATCTACCCCTGCTTGAATGAGTTGTGTAGCAACAACAATTTGTTGGATACCCTTGGACGAATTTAACTTAATCGCTTTGATGATTTTTTGTCTATTAATCGGAGCAATAGCACTTGTAAGTAAAAAAATATTTTCTTGTTTGTAACTAGAATCTTTATTAGTTAGATACTCATAAATAGTATTGGCAGTATTTACTGTATTTACCCTAAATAGTAAATCTTTTTCTGTTTGTAACTTATCATCAATTTTTGCAAATAGCTTATCAAATGTATAACTTTCAACAATATCCACTGTAATTTTATAACGATTAAAAAATTGTAAATTCTCTTCAGGTGTCAATATTGTATCTATTGATTTAAATGTATAACTATCGTTTAAAATTTCTTTTTTGATATTAGGAAATGTAGCACTGGCTACGATAATTTTACAATTAAAAATTTCACTCATAAATTTTAAAAACTGTGTTACTGGATACATCAATTCAAGTGGTATAAGTTGTACTTCATCAATCAAGATAATACTATTAGCAAATTGATGGAATCGTTTAAATAAGGCATTCTTTCGTTTAAAAACACCATAAAACAGCTGATGGAATGAGGTTACAACAAACTCACTATCAAGAGTATCAAGCAAAAATTGTTTTTTATCTATATCGTATTCTTCCGAACTCTGCTCAATGAGAAACTCTCCACTAAGGGAATGTTTTTCTAAAAAAATGCGATTATCATTGCTATTGATACCCATAAAATTTAGTAAATCTTTAAGGATATTGGCATTTTGTTCTATCAAGGTTATAAAAGGCAATAGATAAAAAACTTTTTGATAATGTTGTTCTTCTTTGAGTTGCATTGCTAATTTGTAGAGTAACAATGTTTTCCCCGCACCTGTGGGTAATTTGATAAAAAATACTTTATTTTCTTTTACTGTATTAAATTCATTCACAATGCTTTGATAAATTTTTTCTCTTACATTATCAAGCGGTGTTTGATTTCTTGTATTAAAATACTCTGATTTAAAATCATCAACTTTACTTGAATCGATAGATTTACTTTTGATTTTTCCTATCATTCTATCTCTAAAAATAGCATCTTCTTTATCGGCATAAATGAGTAATGAAAATAAAAGCATAAAGATAAAAATATCATTATTTTGATATTCATCTTTATACTTAAAAAATTTTACTTTTTTGGAAATAAGTTCTTTTGGAAAATTGTTTATTAAAAAAATCTCAAAATTTTCTATTGCTCCATTGAGATCTAAAAAATGATGATAAATTGCATCTATTTCAGAACTATTTTTTTTGACACCCTCAAAAATTTTAAGCACATTTTGTATTGCCAGTTCATCAACCGTTTGCATATCTTCAGCATTATCCAAATCTAAATGATGATAACGAATCGCCATAAAAACGAAGCTAGCAACTCTTTTATCAAAACCAAATAATTCAGTTGCTATGAAGTAACCAAAAAATGCCGAAATAAGCCCATGTTCTGAAAGCTTTTTTTCTTTTTCCTCTTTGCTCTTGGTAAGACCTTCTAAAATTTTCTTTTGAAAATAACTAGATGATTTTCCAAAGTCGTGACAATACACAGTAATTTGGAGTAACTTTTTAAAGTATAATTGAGAAAGTGATAATAATTCAAAATTTATGTCAAGCTCATCTAATCGCTTTTTAGCTTTATTATACACTTCTGTGAGATGCACCACGAGCTTTCTATGAGGCTCAGTGTGCGAAATGAGATTAAATGAATTGATAAAGTCGTCTGTCATCATCTGCATAAAGTTTTTCTTTTAATTCATCTTTGTTAGTAATTTTTAGACTATAGTCCCCAACAAAACTAATCATCTCTTTGGTCACGGGCAAACTTCTATCGTCATTGAAAGATACAGGAATCAGTTCATTGTAAAAAGCCACAGGCTTGTTGATAGTAAATTTCACCAAGTTTTTATCAAAAGATGTGTAAAGATTATCATTTATCTCTTTTGCAAACTCAATATCGATTAAATCTTCACTATCTATTCTTGCAAAAAGCTGTTGCATTCCAAGATTTGGATTATAGACAAAAGTCTTTTTTTGAAGTCTTTCAAATAGCTTTTCTCGAATCAATTGGTTATCTATTAACAAAAAAATCTCCCACTCAATATTTTTAATAAACTCATATCGTGTTGGACTTCGTTGACCTCGGTCAGGAGATGGATGACTGAGAGGATTTTCATTAAAAGTAAACTTTCCATTTTTGCCTTGCATCAGATTAATGCCAACAGTCTCCTTTTTTATTCTTGGAGTCAATAATCTTACTGCATAGCCAAACTGATTAAAAGGAAGAGTTTGGATATATTTCTCCTTACTCCATCCCATAATCGCACCAATAAGTCCTAAGATAGCTGTTTTAGGCGGTATAACAAAAGACTGTGGTTGATTGTTTGCGAACGGTTTTTTAAACAGTGCATAATCTCCACTAAGTCTAAATTTAATGACTTGTTTTTTCATTTATAGCTCTTTAGTTTCTTTGCCTTTAATTGCAAAATATTTTACTTTTGATTTTAATGCATCACTTACTATCAAAAAGTCTTTTGAAAATGAAAATTCATCAATATAGATTTTAACTGTATGAATAAGCATTTCAGAACGATTTAAAAAATCACTCAATTTTGTAAAATTTAAATCATTTTTAATGTCATCAAATTGTCGATATTTGAATTTTTTTTCATCTTTGAGCGTGATAGAGTATTCAATATCTGGGATTTTGTAATAGTCATCATTGTATTCTATCTCTATCAAAAGTCTTGATTGTTGCCCAGTTTTAGAACGGGTGTTTTTAAGATTTATCTCATTCCAAAGGGCTATTTTCATCTTCTCTAAATCACTCTCTTGAATACCGTTTTCTTTACCCGTTGTTGGATTAAAATAGCCAATACAACTAAAAAGTCCATACGGTAAAAAACTAAAAGTTGCTATAGAACCTTGTGCATTTTTCTCATCACTCACCATAATTGAAGTATTTTGAGTTGTTGGCAAGTAAACTTTATTAAGTGTTCGATTAAATAACTTAAATTGCACGGCACCTGTAGCTTGAGTATTATATTGTCCCTCTTTTCCAGCTACTACAGTTCCAAATAATCTAACATCAATACATTTATTCTTTAATTGTTCTAAATTTTTTGCAATATCTAACACTTCTTTTTCTGAGGCACCTTTTTTAGCTTGAACTTTCATAGTTTCAGAAGAAAGTGCCATTGCACGAGATCCAGTTGTAGTTTTTCCTTTTTTATCAGAATAAAATATTTCCTCATCCTCATAACTATCATCAATAAAATCTCTAATGTATCTTTTAAGCCTCACATCTGACACTAATGCTTGTTGCGTATCTTCATCGTATCTTTGTTCACCCGTAAATGGGTCACCGTTTGGAATACAATCTTTTGCATCATACAAAAATAAAAACTCTCTCTTATTCATTTTCTTCTCCTGTTGTTGTGGTGTCATCTTCTGTTGTCTCCTCTTCATTTTTTGGTGGGGTTGGGTCTTTTTCTGATTTTACATTATTGTAAAGCTCGCTTCCTAAAAACAATCCAAAAATAAACTCATCTTTTTTAAATGTTTTATCATCAAGTTTTAGCAATTCTTGGGTAGAAAATTTGATATTAATACATTGTAAACTTTCATACTCATGAAATTTTGTTTTTGCAAAAACTTCGTTCATAAATAGTTGTACCGAATTGAGATTGTTCCGTTCAATTCGTTTACCTACAAATGCCAATGATTTTTTATCGTAATTATTAATAGACCAACTCAATATTTTGATAGCCAATCCCACACAAACACCTATTTTCATCGATGATGAATCTTTCACTAAATTGCTATTTTGTAAAAAATAGGTCAATTTTTCTTCGTAGCTTCTACCTACAAACACTTCTTGCTTTTCTTGTTCACTCATTGCACTTTCTCCTTTGTTAATTTTTGATATCCAATTTAAAAATATGAAATGTTTCAGCACATCTCCATAATAGTATCTTTGTTTATCATCTTCTTTTTTACTAATCCCATATTGCATTCTTTCATTCATAAATAACATAAGCTGAGGAGTATCTATCTCATCGTTCAAAGCTATTTTCCTAAAAAGTGCTGTTCTCATTTTTCTGTAGCTGTCTTTATAAAATATATGATAAATATGTTGTTGCCAACTATATTTATCAAGCTTTCTATTAAATTCTTGACCATAAAGTTCTTTATACTCTTTGAATAGTTTTACATTCCGAATCAAAGTTGACGGTATAACATCTTTGATGTACTCAATAATATTGTTACCTGTTTTAGTCGGTTCATTGAAATAAAAGTTCAATAACAGTTCATTTTCATATTCAAAAAATTCACTCACCACATCAAATAATCCATCAAAATTTGACTTTGCCTCTTTTGTATATTTCTGAAATTCTTTTAAGACTTTATCATTTAAACAAGTTGCCGTAATATATGAGTTTAAACCCATAAAATAAAAACGATTATAACTCTCTAAAAAAGTTGTTCCCGTCATAAAATCGATGTAGGCTTGTTTTGACAATACAAAAAGATTTTTGTCATCTTTAAGATTATATTTGACATTGACTTTGTCAGTAGAAAATGGATAGTAAAAACTTCCGCTTGGATAATAAAGAAAATCATTTTTTTGAGTGATATTGCAAATACCTTTAATATGCTCTTTCTTTTTAGCAGAACCTTGTTCAAAAGCCTTAGCTGTATTTTTAAACTCAATAGACTGAAAAATTTCAAAGATAGCTTCATTATCAATTTCAATGTCACTTTTTACCTTAACGATAATTGCAATACTCTCATCTTTTCGCTCATTTTTTTCTTTATTCTGATTAGCTCTCTCCAATCCTATATTTGCCAACTCTAATATAGAATCAATATTTTCAATCAGACACATAGACTTTTGCTCTAAAAATAATTTGATTGCTTTATCTTCTACAAAAGCAATGATTTCTTTTTGCCCATCGTGAAATTTCTTAAGTAGTTTTGCTTTGTCTGTTGTCAATTCTTTTTTGGTAACAATAAACGAAGTTGGAAAAAAATATAATGTGCTCCCTTTTTTCCCTCTATGCACACCAAACTCTAAATATTTTTCAGTATCGTCAGTATGCTGCAAAGTTTCATTGGGATTAAATATAAAATCTTTTCCATCCCATTCAAGTGTTACCTCTACATAAAATTTTGGTAAATCTTTAAATGTAAATACAGAACCTAATTTATTGGAAATTTTACCAATATCCATAATCTCTTTAATCATTTATTCTCCATTTTTACAGTTCTTTATAAAGTTTGACAATGGCGTAAAGTGCTAATAAAATATTTTTTAATAAGCTGACCATGTTATTAAATACTCGCATATTTTTCCCCATGTAGAAATTTTAAGAAAATTATATCATATTATTTTCATTCCAACAGTGTGATGAGACAAAAATTTCATTAAAGCTGTATTTAGTTGTATTTGGCTACAATTCAACTAGCAACAATATCTTTCATTTAGAACCGACACATATGATGTATTCAAACACAGTTTGATGTAAAGATTAGATTTTGTTGCTACTATACCTCTAATTCACACTTATTTTCCTTTAATACAAAACCCACCCCCATAACTATTTTTCTCCCCGATCCCACATGCCAGAGCAACAAATGCCAGTTTCTGTGAAGCTTCGTCTTCGTTTGGAACTATTTTGAACTTATTTCCAAAGAAAGTGACTTTTTTTCCCTCTTTATGGATTCTTATATTTTGAGGCACTCTGTTCTTTATTTCTAGCAGTTGTATGAAATTTTGCTGTGCTTTTAACTCTTCACCAAAAAAGCTTTGGTACTTTTTTTCTAGGTTGTCATGAAGCTGTTTTTGTAGTTGCATTATGTCGCCGCTTCGTTCCATAGTCCAAAAGTCACCGTTTTCTGTGGAGACTACAACGGGAGTTGCACTATAGAGTTCGCTTATAAAGAACTGGTTTACTATTTTTTTATCTGTTTGGAGAACTAAAAAATCACCATTATCTATATTTTGTCTCAGGGAAGTGGCTAAAGTGTTTATAAAAACTTCATCAAGTGAGCGGATAGTAAAGTTGCAGGTTGAGCCTTTTTTGTAAATTTTATCTTTTTCTAATGGTAAAAACCCGCCAAACGCATAGTGCTTAAATCCATCTTTTTTATGAATCTCTTCAAGCCCACCTCTTGCCATGGAGAAACTTATATATTTTGAGATAACCTCAAAACTTTTCTCAAAGACTACATCTACTTTTATATATGCCATGCATTTCAGTTCATAATATTTCACAAATACTACCTTTTTTTAGATACAGCTATCTTACTATTTATTGTATTATTTTTCAAACTTTGTGTACGATAAAAAATTGAACCATTTGACTGAAACAGGCTATCTAAAGCTGTATCAGAAGTTAATTGACTGCTTGTGTTTGGGTATAGTTTATAAGAAGTATAGTTATTGGGGGATTGTTTTGCATGAAATGTTGATTCTCAACGAACACGGCGTTCAATGATACTCTAAATGTGTAGCCAAAAAAATTTGGCTACATCTCTTTACTCTTGGTATATCTTTTATTTTACCAAATATGGTTCAATTAAAAAAATTAATTGCCACTGCTTGGAAGTTTTAAAAACCCGTCTCTTAGTGCAATGGAGACTTTTTTAGTTGCATTTTGCAGTACTATTTTAGTATCGCCTGCTACATCTCTCTCATTTTTAAAACCTAAAATTTTTGATTTATCTATAAGAAGTTCGCTTTTTGAACCTGCATTTACTTTTCTGCCGTCACTGCTTGCATGTAGTGTAATCGCCATTGAAAGCAACTCTTCTTTCTCTTTTTTAAAGATATTTTTCTCAACAACCTCTTCTGTTTGCTGCAGAGTAACCTTTGCATTGAGTACATACTCATTATCATCTGTTACAGATTGATTTCTATTATACGGAGACACTTTGAAACAGTTGGTCTCTTTTAGTGAATTTATAAGAGCACCTCTTATCTCATCCGGAGCTATATTGAATGTTTTTGAGCTGTTTTTTATATCAATCTCTTTTAAATAAAGCGTTGCTATAGGTGCTTGGCATAAATCTAGGTTATTGATATACAAAACACTCTTTTTTTCTGTACATCCTGCGAAGAGTAGAAGTAAAAGCACTGCAGATAGAATTTTTTTCATCGTGGTATCCTCTTTTTTTTTATCCGAAAGTATAACACACATTTAAAATTCCATAATATGTTAAAATAAGGAAATTTTTTAGATTGGATCTCCTTCATAAATGCTTTTTAAACTTCTTATTTTTATGCTTTTATATTTTAGTCTAAGTGCAGATATACAACTCGAAGATACTTACTATGTTGATGATATAACCGTAAAGGCATCTACTGTAACAAAAGACACAAAAAACGACTTTACTATACTCTCTATCGATAAAAACTCTCATATAGAAAAGATAAAGGGTAAAGACCTCATAAAACTTCTAAGCGAACATGGATATAAAAACTATAAAACCAAAAAAAGTTACATAAACTTCATTTTAAAAAGCCCCATCGACATGTTGCCTCTAAAGTTAAAACTAAAAGAGTATTATGAAAAAAGCTATGAGAACATAGATATTCATGATATTTCCGTAGAGCCAAGAGGTCACATAACGACACTTCCAAAGAACTATATTTTAAATATAAGAAGTCGTGATTTTTTATCAAAAAGCGGTGTTGTAAATATCAAAACAGAAGATGATAAAAAGATATTTTTTGATTACTCGGTGCGGGCGAATGTCATAGTTTACGTAAGCAAAGAGAGCATAAAGAAAGAGTCTGAAATCTCATCCCTAAACTATATAAAAAAGAGCATCACTTTAGATAGATTTAGAGCAAAACCGATTCAAAACATAGATAAAACTACGCTTCAGGCAAAGAGGCACATCCCAAAAGATACTATTTTAACACTTAACGATATCGAGTCGTTGGATGTCGTCAAAAGAAATGCCATGATTAATGTGAGCATGTCAAAGGAAGGCATGAACATTATATTTAGCGCAAAAGCACTTCAAGATGCAAAAGTAGATGATATAATAAAAGTTCAAAACAATAACGGAAAAATATTAAAAGCAAGAGTTACTGGCAGTAACGCGGCGGAGCTAGAGTGAAAAACAGAAAAATAGTAGTAGCATCAAGCGGTGCAAGCGGTGTCAATTTGGGACTAAAGATTCTACAACTACTTCCGGAAAATATAGATAGACATTTTATTATGACGCAAAATTCTGAAGTTGTTTTAGATAAAGAGATGCATATAACATTTCATGATAATAATGATATCTCGGCTAGCGTAGCTTCAGGCTCTTTTGGCGTGGAGGCTATGATTATCGCACCGTGCAGCATGAATACGCTTGCGAAAATAGCATGCGGCATTGCCGACAATCTGGTTACAAGATGTGCAAGCGTCATGATAAAAGAGCATAAGAAGCTTATTTTAGCTCCAAGAGAGATGCCTTTTTCTGCAATTGCACTTGAAAATATGCATAAATTAGCAGCTTTAGGCATCATCATCGCTCCTCCCGTCATGGCATACTATTCAGAGCAGCAAACACTAGATGAAATGGAAAATTTTATCATAGGCAAATGGTTTGATCTGCTTGGCATCGAAAACAACCTTTATAAAAGATGGGAATAATGAAAAAAATAGCACTCTATCCTGGGACTTTTGACCCGATTACAAATGGACATTTTGACATAATTGAGAGAGCACTAAATCTTTTTGATGAAGTAATAGTAGCCGTTGCAATCTCTGAGGATAAAAAACCGATGTTTACGCTTCAAGAGAGAATCAACATGGTAAAAGAGTCCGTAAAAAATCTAAAAAATGTAACAGTTTTAGGTTTTAACAACCTTACAGTCGAGCTGGCTTCAGAACATAATGCAACGGTTTTGATTCGAGGTCTTAGGGCAGTAAGCGACTTTGAGTATGAACTCCAGCTTGGATACCTTAACAACTCTCTTGATGACACTATTGAGACGGTCTATCTTATGCCAAAACTCCAACATGCATTTATCAGCTCGTCCATCGTAAGGAATCTTCTAAAATTTAATTCAAAAACTGAGCATCTTGTCCCAAAAGAGGTTCAAAGAATCATTGAGAGTATGAAATCATGTACATTGCAATAGAGGGAATCGATACTGCCGGCAAAAGCACACAGATTAGTAAACTAAAAGAACATTTTCCGTATGCCATCATAACAAAAGAACCCGGTGGTACTGAAGTCGGAAAAGAGATAAGAGAGATAGTTTTAAGTACAAAAGCAAAAAGTAAGAAGGCTGAGTTTCTACTCTTTTTGGCTGATCGTGCCGAACATGTAAAAGAGGTAATTGAGCCAAACAGAGATAAATTTATCATCTCCGACAGAAGTGCCATAAGCGGTATAGCTTATGCTCTTGTTCAGGGAGAAATAGAGGAAAAAGATCTGGTCTCTCTTAACCACTTTGCTACAAATGGTATATATCCGCAAAAAGTTTTTCTTCTCTATCTTACAAAAGAGGAGCTTGAGTTTAGGCTCTCTCAAAAAAAATTAGACGGAATTGAACTTAGGGGAAGTGCGTATCTGCTAAACATACAAAAAGCTATTATAGAAGCGGCAAAACTTCTAAATATAGAGTTAATCACCATTGATGCAAAAAAAAGTATTGATGAAATTAGAGACGAGATATTAAACAATATTAGGAAACACTAAATGAATAAAATTATCGGGAAAGTGCTTTTTGTAAAAGTCGGTAAAGTTGTTTCAAATGATTCTCTTAGCAAAAATAATCCTCATTTTTTATCGGGTATAAAAAAGTATCCGGTTGCTAAGGCTTATCTTACAAAAACAGGATTTAAAGATGATGAGCAGGCTGACACGCTCCATCACGGCGGAGAGACAAAAGCCGTACTCTTTTTTTCAACAAATACATATAAAAAATTGAATGAGTTAAGCAGTAGTGATTTTAAGTATGATGAAGTCGCTCATTATGGGGAAAATATAGTTGTTGAGGGTATAGATGAGAGCGATATATGCGTTGGTGATATTTTAAAAATTGGCGATGTAGAAGTTCAAATCTCTCAACCCAGACAACCTTGCTGGAAACTCTCCGCAAATACAAGAACAAAGCAGATGACAACTGTTATCTACAGTAACGGCTTGAGCGGATGGTATGCAAGAGTGCTAAAAGAGGGAGAAATTGAAGAAAAAAGCGATATTGTTTTAGTAAAAAAATCTTATCCAAAACTTACAATCACTGCTTTAAACAAAATAATTATAGATCCTCTTACGGATATAGTTCTAACAAAAGAAGCTCTGGAGTGTCAAGTTTTGGGAGCTGCATTTAAAGCTTCACTTGAAGGAAGATCTAAGCTCAAAGATGCAAAAAATGAGCCTTTTATATACCACAACGAACCAAATTGATATACATCAACTCAAATCACTAAAAACACTCCTATCATAACAAAAAAGTTATGAGGAGGTGTTAATTGACAAAGAGATACCTTCAAAGAATGATGCCAAAAGGTGTACGACCTTCCAGAAAACCTGCAGGCAAAATCTTCTGGTCAGTTATAGGATCATTCGTCGGCATCTATGTCATGTCAATTTTTAGCAACTCATTTTCAACACAAGACAGTTTTTTTCTCTTAGGATCTTTCGGCGCTTCTGCTGTTTTAATATATGGAGCACCGGAAGTCCCTTTTTCTCAGCCTAGAAACCTGATAGGAGGACATCTTTTTTCTGCTATCGTTTCAGTATTTTTAGTAAAAAATTTTGGAAATTTGCTGAGCTTAGAACTTCTGTGTGCATTTAGCGTCGCACTCTCCGTTTTAGTAATGCATTTAACTATTACCATGCATCCCCCGGGAGGTGCTACGGCTCTTATTTATGTTATAGGAAGCGAGAAAATCCAGTCTCTTGGCTGGATCTATCCGCTTTCACCGATAGCCCTTGGTGTAACAATGATGCTTCTTATCGCTCTTGTCGTAAACAATATATCAAATAACTCAAAAAGACACTACCCGACATACTGGTACTAAAGCGTTACCCTGTTTTTTACGTTTACAAGCCAGTATGCGACCGCCAATCCAACGATAACAGTTCCGATAACCAAAAGATCATTTCCTTTTTCAGATGATAGCGAGTAGATAAGCACTTTCCTGATAAGTGCCGCCATAGCGAGCATAATAAAAGCTCCAATGGCAAATCCTCTGCCTTGAAGGTGGTTTATCTCTTCATGAATAAGTTCTATTGCTGCCCATAAAACAAGCAAACTTCCAAGAACCGTTAAAATCCCCTTCTCTATCCCTATATCTGAGAAAAAGAGCAGATAGATATCATATACAAAAAGACCTATGGCAAAAAAGGCCACCAAAGCCAAAGAGCCGGCTAAAAAAAAGTTTATATATGAGTTGAACTTCTTTAGCCCCAATAGAATCGTTTTTTCAAATTTAGACAGAGATAAAAAATTTCCAAGTTCCTCTTCTCTGTATGAACTTGTAAGAACATCAAGATTCATATCTATGATTTTCTCAATCGCACTGATCTGTGCTATATATTGTGTTTTATCCTCAGAACGCTCTTCCATGCTTTTAAGTATAAAAGTCCTCACAAATGTAAACGCAGAGTTTACAAAGTGCGTAGGAAGACCGATACTAACATGCGTTTCTCCTATTTTGTATAGGTATGTAAAATACTCCAAATCATACTTTCCGCAAAAAAGATTTATAAACCACTCTTTTACTTTTTTGCGGTGGTAATCAATTATTTCTTGATTTTTAAGAAATTTTGCGGTTGTTCCAAACCCCCATATATAGTCATAAAACCCGTCTATAAAATCATCCGCAAGCTCTTTCATCCTAGGCTGAAGAGCCTCTAAAATAAGAGCCTCCTCTTTTGTAAATCTATAGTGCTCTTTTAAATTCTCATGTTGTTGCATGTTACGCCTTTACTCTGTTTTTAACTCATCACTCTGTTTTGATTTTGAAGTTCATCCATTATCTCACAAAAAGGATCATGAATATCATTGCAAGGCTCAGTACCGACAAAAATTTCATTATCAGTCTTATCAAACGCTTCTTTTGCAAAATCCCAATTAATGTGATTCCAAAACTCTTCGAGATATTTTGGACGCAAGTTCCTGTAGTCGATGTAGTATGCATGTTCCCATACGTCGCACACAAACAGAGGTATAAGATTTGCTGAAAGAGGAGTCTGGGCATTACTTGTTTGTTTAACTGCCAATTTTCCTTTTGGCTCTCTAACAAGCCACACCCATCCTGAACCAAAAAGTGTTGTTCCGGCTTTTATAAACTCCTCTTTCAGCTTCTCTACAGAGCCGAAATCACTATTTATTTTAAATAAAAGTTTACCGCTTGGAGCAGATTTTGAGCCACTAAGGCTATTCCAGTAAAAAGTGTGATTAAACACCTGTGCAGCGTTATTAAAAATAGTTCCCTCTGAATCACGGATAATTGAAGAGAGAGACATTTTGTCAAACTCAGTTCCTTTGATAAGTTCGTTCAATTTGTTGACATAAGTAGCATGATGTTTGCCATAGTGGTACTGCATAGTTTCTGCTGAGAGAAACGGGACAAGTGCATTTTCTTCAAAAGGCAGTTTTGGTAATTCTATCATCGTGGTATCCTCACTTATTTAAAATTTACTTTCTGGCACTAAGTATAAGATTCTATTATTAAAATTTATTTAAACTAAAATTGCCTATTGAATAAATAAATAAGTTAAAAAATGGTTTAATACTTATTATTAATTTTTAATCACAAAAATGAGATTTTTATATGAAAAAAGCCATCTACAAACCCACCAACCAAAACACTATCATCATCAACGAGTTTGACGCATACTGTGAGATACTGCTAGAGGGTGAATATGTCAATGTTCTTAGAAGCGACATAGAGTTTTTTGAGTCACAACAAAAAAGCTCTTCGCTCAAAGAGCTAAAAGAAAATATTTTTTTAAACTCCCAAAACAACCGTATTTTGATAGCGGATGAAGTAGGTCTGGGAAAAACCATAGAAGCAGTGCAAGGCTTAAAGGTAACACAAAGAGTAATATTTATATAATACTTAAAAGGAGTATTTATGCATACGATAACACTTAAAACTGACAACAATTTTTTTACTATGATTAATGAAATGGCAGCGAATTTTGGTACTTCAAGAAGCGAACTTATCAGAAATGCCGTCATAAACTACAAAGAAACTTTAGAAAAAGAGAAGCTGAAACAACAGATAAAAAAGGCATCGTTTAATGTGCGCAATGAATCTATAAAAATAGCAAATAAGTTTGAAGACACACTAACTGATGGGCTTGGCAATGTTTAAAAGAGGGGAAATTTACTTAGCAAATCTCAACCCAAAAAAAGGTAATGAAGTCGGTAAACTCCGAGCGATTTTAGTGTATCAGACTGATATGTTAAACGAGATAGCACATTCTACAACTACGATTTTACCCTTATCTACATATCTTATCGATGAGAGCTATCCTTTAAGATTTAGAGTAGAAAAAAGAGACAAACTTGACTCTTCTAGCGAAATACTTTGCGACCAAATAAGAACGATAGACAATCAAAGAATCATAAACGAAAAACTTACCGCTCTAAGTGATGATGAGATGGAACAAGTCGATAAGCAGATTAAGATTACCCAAGAAGTTGAACCTCCACTTTTCCAGACTCCTATACTCAACTGAGAATGTGGTAAAGTGGAAATTCATTCACAATTGTTGCAAAAAATCAACTCCTAAACAATATTTTTAAGTATTTAATGAAAGATAAATAGTATAAAGGCGGTGTCAAGCTAAACTGTGTTTCAAAACAAAGTATAATTTTGCAAGACAGCTTTATGTCCAAAAATGATAAGGCAGTAAAAATGGCAACACATGACTACGACAAGATTTTAACAAGGCTTATCACCATACTTTCACGCTTGCATGACGGTGAAACTCTTTGTGCAAAAGAGTTAGCCGAAGAGTTTCAAGTCAGCGGTAGGACAATTTTAAGGGATTTTACAGAACGGCTCGGTAGTTTTCCTATATACAAAGAAAAAGCAAAATACAAGATGCAAGAGGGATTTAGGCTTGAGAAGTCTAAAACATTTGAAGACACCTTGGTTCTTGATATTTTAGAAAAAATCACACAAAGCATAGGCGGCAAGCTTGCATCCAAAACGCATAAGCTACTTGATAAACTACGCAATGAAGATTTTAATCCCATCTATACAAAACTAAATATTGAAGATATTAGCGATAAATTTGCTCTTATTGAGCAGTTAGAACAAGCTATAAAAAAGACGCAAGTTATCTCTTGTGTTTACAATAATGAAATCAACCCACCTACAAAAGAGATACTAAAACCCCTTAAAATCGTAAACTATGAAGGATTTTGGTATCTTGTGGCACTTGATAGCGATGGATATGTACGCAAGCTTTATCTAAAAAGAGTTTCACATGTAAAAGAGACGGGAGATCATTTTACAAGCGATGCTAGAATCGACAGCTTACTAGAAAATTCCATCTCGATTTGGTTCCAATCAGATAGAGATCCTTTTGATGTGACGGTATATACAACTGCGAAAGCCGCAAAGTATTTTAAAAGAAGACCACTCCCCACACAAAAGATAGAGAGCGTTCATCAAGACGGCTCTTTGGAGTTTAGGGTTACTATCACTTACGAAATGGAGATTATCCCGATTATCAAGTACTGGATTCCACATTTAAAGGTTTTGGAGCCTCTATGGTTACAAGAGATGATTAATGAAGATTTGCAGAGTTATTTGGATAGTGGACATGACGGTGTCTAAGTAAGTGGATATAATTTTAGGAAAAAAGTGGTACAAGACCAGCAATAGCATCAAATGAACTGCTAAAATGCGTGATAGGGTTGTACTTAAAGAGAGGAACAGGAGAAACAAGTGAGTGATAGAGTTAATATTTTAATAAAAATGGCAAAACCTATTATTGAAAAATATGAAGAAATTGAAAAATCAAAAGGTGAAAAATTTAATCTTTTTTCGATTCTGAAAATGGAAAATAAAGAGGTTGAAACACATAGTGCTTTTTTGTATGAACTACTAAATCCAAAAGGTTCTCATCAGCAAAATAATTTATATCTTCAGTTATTTATCGAGTCTGTATTAAAAATTGATACTAATCAAATCGATTTTGAAACTATAAAAGTTTATAGAGAACTTTATGTTAACGACTATGGAAGAATTGATTTGGCAATTGAAGACAAAAATCAAATCATTGTTATAGAAATAAAAGTTGATGCAGGAGACCAACAAAATCAATTAAAGAGATATAATGACTATCTGCTTCCAATTGAAAAATATTTTAATAAAAATACAAAAATTTACTATCTCACAAAATTTGGAAAAGAAGCTACTGAAGAAAGTATCGCCGGAGATAAAATAGAGTACGCAACAATTTCATTTTTAATTGATATTGTACATTTTATTGATAAGTGCATCAAAGAATCGGCAATGTTTCCGCCTATTAGAGAGAGTTTAAAGCAGTATTTGTTGCTAGTTAAAAAAATTACAAATCAAAAAGATAATAACTACGAAAAGGAAATAATAAAAATGATTAATTCACCTGAAGATATTAAGGCGGCAACACAGTTAGTAGATATGTTGCCAAAAATATGGGCTAAAAAAGAAGTAGAGTTTTGGGATGCTTTATATGAAAAGCTCGATACTAAAATGAACAAACATAAATATGAACACTTTATACACGATAAGTGGTTCGATGACGATGCAAAGGGTGAAAAATCCATTGAGGATAGAATTGAGATAACTGCTACCCAAAGGCATAAAGCAAAAAGCACATATTTTGGATTGCACTATCAAAAAAAATTACTAACTGAAATAGATATATGTGTTGATGTTTATCAAAGAGGTGATAATGAAACAATCTATATTCAAACTAGTTTAATGCAAGATAAAAAAAATAAAAAATTACCTATAGCTATCGAAAAAATTTTTGAAGAAATTGGAATTAATAAAAAATATGGGAATTATAAATATACACCCATTAAAGAAAAAATTAATTTTTATGCGAGGCTAGATGCTAATGATAAGATCAACAAAGATTTTACTTATGATTTATTTAATCCAATAAAATTTAACCAGCTTTTAGAAAATGCTTCTAAAGAAATTATTCAAATAATAGATGCTCTTATGGAGAATGAATCAAAAATTGTACAAATTTTAAAGAAATGACCCTCTTCATTTACGGCACTCTAAAAAGTATTTAAACCACTGCTTTTCAGACGGCGCAAGATTTGTCAGCAAAATTGCAACTAATATTTATCTTATACTAAACAAAACTAAAAAATAGACACAACCCTGTCCAGACACTATTTTATACTTCTATATTCTTAAAAAAGAGAGGTATAAAATGCTCCCTTGTAAGCCCACTGAAAAATATAGATTTTTTTTGTCTCCTAAAAAAGTTGATAAAACTCCATTAATCATGCAAACAGCTTTAGAACTAAGTTCACAGCCTGACACAAAACTGATTGTCGTGAGTTTAGGCGGATTTGACGAAGTGCAAAACTATACACTTGCGCAATTTTGTCAAGAGAATAACATTAAACATATTTATTTTAAAAATTTAGCTAAATTCCCACATGGCGTAAAGCAGATTAAAAAATATGACATAGTTCTTGTGGATACGGTTAGCAGAAAACCGTGTGAAGCCGAATTGATTTTTGACATTTCGTTTTATAGATGGATGAGCAAACAAATCTCTGCCTCATTTGTGTTAGTAACACAAGAACCAAGAAGCTTTGTAGAGCAAACATGCTTTGGAGATTTACCTATCACACAAATAATCTATCAAGATTAAAAGGATAAATAATATGATTTTTCCTATTAAAATCCCGTCAAAACATACAAATGAAAAGCTTTCTTTTTATGAACATCTTCCGCAAAAAATAAGAGAAGTTATTTTAGATTTCACTCTTTCTAGCGGTGATAATGACATTATACCCTCTGATGATGATATTAAAATGCTTATAAACTATGGCGATGAAATTATTATGCAAACGGGCGAACATGAAGGAAAAAATGCTATAGAAAATGCGATGCAAAACGCACTAAAGGCTTTCGTACCAAATAGTACCGATTTATGTAAAGCAAACGGGATTCTTATTCTTGTTGAGGTAAATACATATTCTTCAACGCTTGTGCTTGAAATCAGCAAAACCATGGATATTTTATATGCTCTTTGTTGCAATAACCAAGATATTATTTTCAACAATGCAACGGATACTTTACATGCTCTTCTTTATAGCAATCAAGATATTACTTTTGGTATTAAGACAAATGCTATTTTTCCACTTGAGTATACAAAAGTTACGATAATAGCGACAAGATATACAGAAAAACTAAAGCCAGTAAATAATTGAAACGAAGCCGTAAAATTTATGCTACTGCTTATTTTTCAAGAGATACCCAAGATTTCAATCCTATCTTCAAAATAGAATGAGTGCCATAAAAAATAGGTGTCACACACACTTTTATGCATTTTCTTAGTTTTTCTTTAAAAAAATAGCATTAGCAAGTGAAGCCTGAATGCATGTCATTCTTTAATAATGAGAACAAGCTGACTTTCAAATACGGGCATCATAAAAGAAGTTATTTTGGAAATTTTACTTTGTCTATAGGTAAAAATATTACCTTTTAGCAGTTTATCTTTTTTGCTCATTTTAAACCTTTTTATGTTACACAATTTTTTAATAACAAATTTTAAACTTGTTGATTTGGTGTTAGATACACAAGATACCATAAACTCTCAAGCAAAACATAAAATGGCACTGACCAATTAACCATATAAGTTTTTATTGTTAAAAAATCTAGCGAGTTTATAGTCAAGCCACTCAGCGCTTTTTGCATGAGCTTTGGAGCGTCTGACAAGATAAGCGATTTTATCTCTAAG
>Ga0208371_1000060_pt1 | contig 67648 bp, 60 predicted proteins | sample SubbioCR12Aug_1A_FD_184827 | JGI IMG/M metagenome (GOLD analysis project Ga0208371, IMG submission 184827) | Serpentinite rock and fluid subsurface biosphere microbial communities from McLaughlin Reserve, California, USA - CR12Aug_1A (SPAdes) | ecosystem: Environmental > Terrestrial > Deep... | reverse complement strand
AGGTCTTCGGCGCGGATAGCCTCGCTGCCGTATGCGGCCACCTGTTGGCACGCGTACCGCTGGCACAGGCTGTTCCACGTGAAACCACGAGCACGTTCCACTACCCCGATCTGGCAGACGTCAAAGGGCAACAAACCGCCCGCCGGGCGCTGGAAATTGCGGCTGCAGGCGGGCATTCCCTGTTGTTGAGCGGCCCGCCGGGCACGGGCAAATCCATGCTGGCGCAACGTCTGCCCGGCATCCTGCCACCCATGACGCAGAGCGAAGCGCTGGAATCGGCTGCGGTGCTCTCGCTGTGCGGCGCGTTTCTCGCAGAAAACTGGGGGCAACGTCCTTACCGCGCCCCGCATCACACCGCATCCGGCGTAGCGCTGGTGGGGGGCGGCAACCCGCCCCGGCCCGGCGAAATCAGTCAGGCCACGCATGGCGTACTGTTTCTCGACGAATTGCCGGAATTCGATCGCAAAGCGCTGGAAGTGCTACGTGAACCTTTGGAAAACGGGCGCATCTGCATTGCCCGCGCTGCACGTTCGGCCGATTTTCCGGCACGGTTTCAACTGGTGGCCGCCATGAACCCGTGTCCATGCGGTTATCTGGGGCACCCGGCGGGGCGCTGCCGCTGCTCACCTGAACAGGTTGCGCGTTATCGCGCCCGACTTTCCGGGCCGCTGCTCGACCGTATCGACCTGCATGTCGAAGTGCCCGCCCTGCGCGAAGACGAGCTGACGCAAGCTGGCGCGGGGGAAGCTTCCTGCCAGGTGCGCGCACGGGTACAAGCCGCGCGGACACGCCAACTTGATCGCCAGCACCTTCCCAATGCCGCGCTCGGCGGACAGGCGCAGGAACAGCACTGTCAGACCGACGAGACGGCCACTGCGCTGCTGCGCCAGGCCATCACGCGACTGAATCTTTCTGCTCGCGGCTATCACCGGGTCTTGCGCGTGGCGCGTACCATTGCCGATCTGGCGGGTGCGAGTGCCATCGCCCCCGCGCATGTCGCCGAAGCCGTGCAGTTGCGCCGTCTTGCCCATACGCCGTAGATATTTCCCACGACCATGAATCAGCAGGAAAACATCAGCCCCCGGCTCGCCAAGCCCGAGCCGCCCCCCGAGGGGGCCAAGCCATTCTCGGGGCACTCCGGCGAACGACTTGAGAGCTGGAGCGAAGAAAAACGCGCCGCCTGGCTGTATCGCCTCGTTTCCGACGCGGAATCGGGCACGGCCCGGCAGGTGCTGTTTCTGGAACTCGCACGCGCTGCAGAGAAACAGGCCGATATCTGGGCAGCAGAAATCCGGCGCACAGGCGGCGAAATACCCACGCAATTCCAGGTTGGCCTGCGTACTCGCCTGGTGGGCTGGTTGATTCCGCATCTGGGGGTGCGCGCGCTGAAAGGCATACTGGCCGCGATGAAGGTGCGCGGCATGAGCTTGTATAACCTGCCCGCGAGTACGCCCGGTAACAACGAACGTCATCAGACGGGCCAGAGCGGTAACTTGAGAGCGGCGGTATTCGGGGTCAATGACGGCCTGATTTCCAATGCCAGCCTGATTCTCGGCATAGCGGGCGCAGGCGCGGGCAATGACATCGTGCAACTCTCGGCCATGGCCGGACTACTCGCCGGTGCTTTTTCCATGGCGGCGGGGGAATATGTCTCGGTGCGTTCGCAACGTGAATTTCACGAATACCAGATGGCGCTGGAACGTGAGGAACTGGCGCAATACCCCGGTGAAGAAGCCGCCGAACTGGCCTTGATCTACGAAGCCAAGGGAATGTCGCCGGAGCAGGCTCGCCACATGGCCGACACCTTGCTGCAAGACCCGGATCGGGCACTCGATACCCTGGCGCGCGAGGAACTTGGCCTGAATCCGGATGAGTTGGGCTCCCCTCTGGCCGCCGCCCTCAGTTCTTTTTTCGCTTTTGCGTTGGGGGCCAGTGTGCCTGTTTTGCCCTATTTTCTGCTTTCCGGGGAAACGGCTCTGTTCGGGGTGCTGATCGTCACCGCCATCGCTCTGTTTGGCGCGGGTGCGGCCATCAGCCTGTTCACCGGACGCCATGCCCTCATCGGCGGACTGCGCATGCTCTCGATCGGTGCGGCCGCAGGCTTCGCCACATGGGGTATTGGTCGGGGGCTGGGCGTCGTTCTGTGACAAGCTCGACCGGGTAGAATCTCCCTGCCTCTACTTCCCCACCCAAGACCATGACCGCTCCGATTTTCAGCATTGAGTTCTTTCCGCCCAAAACCGACGAAGGTGTAGCCAAATTGCGCGAGACACGGCGGCAACTGGCTGAATTGAACCCCAAGTTTTTCTCTGTCACGTTCGGTGCGGGGGGGTCCACACAGGAACGCACACTGGAAACCGTCCTGGAAATCCAGGCTGAAGGCCTGGCTGCTGCACCCCATCTTTCGTGCGTGGGCTCCACCCGCGAGAACATCCGCAGCATTCTGGATATTTACCAATCACACGGCATTCGCCACATCGTTGCCCTGCGCGGTGACCTGCCTTCGGGTATGGCTGATCCGGGGGCGTTTCGCTATGCCAATGAGCTGGTGACATTCATTCGCGAGGAAACAGGAGACTGGTTCGATATCGAGGTGGCGGCCTACCCGGAGATTCACCCGCAGGCACGCGGGTACCGCGAAGATTTGCAGAACTTCAAGCGCAAATGCGATGCCGGTGCCAACTCAGCCATCACCCAGTATTTTTTCAATGCCGACGCGTATTTCAATTTTGTCGAAGACTGTCAGGCCCTGGGTATCTCGCTGCCCATCGTGCCGGGCATCATGCCCATTTCCAATTACAGCCAGCTCGCCCGTTTTTCATCCATGTGCGGTGCGGAAATTCCCCGCTGGATGGCTCGCAAACTGGAGAGCTATCACGACGACACGGCCTCGATCAAAGCCTTCGGTCTGGATTTTGTGACCCGCCTGTGCGAACGGTTGTTGCAAGGCGGGGCCCCTGGACTGCATTTCTATACGCTCAATCAGGCCGGGCTGACGACCTCGCTATGGCAACGCCTCAGGTTGGGCCAATAAAAAACCGGGCAATAAGCCCGGTTGAAAACGTGATTGCTGCCTGTAGTAGAAGTAAGGCTCCCTGACCCCGTATATTCGTCGGGTTGCTTCAACCTCACGTCAACGATACTAGTATCAAGAGACTAAAGAGGAAATATGCCAAAAGTTATAGTGAGTACCCATAACTGAAGAAAGGGAGCGGTCTGCATGAGGATTCTGCTGGCGGATGATCACCCTCTGTTCCGGGAGGGGGTGAAACCGGTACTCAAAAAGCTCGATAGGCATCTCGATCTGATCGAGGCGGTGGACTATCCCTCTGCCTTTGCTGCGATTCATGCCTGCCACGATGTCGACTTGGCCCTGCTGGATCTGAACATGCCCGGCATGCTTGGGCTGGAGGGTGTCTGGCGGTTCCGCACAGCCTTTCCTCAGGTGCCTGTAGTCGTTTTGTCCGCTGCAGAAAATGTGCAGGATATTCAGCATCTACTCTCCATGGGCGTGCTGGGCTACATCACCAAATCCTTGTCGAGTGAACGCATTCTTTCCGCCTTGCGGCTGGTGCTTTCCGGCGATGTCTACCTGCCGCCGACCCTGGTGATGACGACAGCGCCGGAAGCGCCTCCTGCGGCGACAGCCCTTCCGCCTGTCGAGTTGTCAGACCGGCAAATCCAGGTGTTGCGCGAACTGGCCAAAGGCTTGAGCAACCGGCAGATTGCAGAAGCCTTGGCCATCACGGAGGGCACGGTGAAAGTTCACATGGCCTGCATTTACCGTGCCCTGAAAGTGCATAACCGCACTTCAGCCATCGTCGTTGCCCAGCAAATGGGCCTGCACAAGCAGCTTTGAACTCAGGCTTTCCTGGATGGGCACCCCCGGCACCTCCTCCCTTTCCTCACGTTCCGGCCTGAGCACCTCGCTCAGCCTGCGACTGCGCATACTCATCGTTGCGCTGTTACCGCTTCTGGTCGGTGTGGGCCTGTTCGCCGCCTACTTTGCACATCGCACCATCAGTCAGGCAGAAACCGCACTCGATGCGCAAGGCCGTAACGCTGCACAACGCTTGGCAGAGAGCGTGGCGCTCGACCTCTTCAGCGGCAACCTGCCCTATGTAAAGCGTCTCGTCGATCTGGAGCGCCATAGCCTGCACGCCCTTTCGATTGCCATTACCGATGGCCAGCAATGGATTCTGGTCAGCGGCACCTCCACACCCCTCCCTCCGCCACACGGCCCCCCGCCCGCTTTTCAGCGGGCCGGGCCGCTTTACCATTTCTCCCACCCGATCCTGCTGTCCGCCCCGCTGGATGCAGACCCTTACCTGGAAGGTGCGCCACCCCCCAGCCACAACACGGCATATATCGTTGTCACCCTGAGTCGCGACCCGATCGAACTGGCACGGGCACAAGTCGGCCTGGCGGCATCGGGCATGGCTGTCCTGTGCGTCAGCCTGGCCCTGACCCTGGCCTGGCGACTCTCCGGCACCGTCAGCGACCCCTTACGCGAAATCATCCATGCCGTCGGCCTGATTTCGCAGGGCAACCTCTCCGAGCGGGTGGAAGATAACGCCGTCGGTGAAGTGGGCCAGCTGCAACAAGGTGTTAACCGCATGGCTGCCGCACTGGAAGAACACCAGCACATTCTGGAACGCCGCATCCACGAAGCAACCGACGAACTCCGCAACCAAAAACAGGCTGCAGAAACCGCAACCCAGGCAAAAAGCCGTTTTCTTGCTGCGGCCAGCCATGACCTGCGACAACCGCTGCATGCCATGTCTCTTCTTGTCGAAGCACTGCAAGAGCGCGCCAGCGATGAAGAAACGCACAGGCTGACACAGCACATCGCCTCCTCGGCCAATGCCATGGCTAACCTGCTGAATGCCCTGCTGGACCTCTCTCGCCTCGATGCCGGCGTGGTTGAGGCAAAATTGGCCTGCTTTCCTCTGCAACAGGTCTTTGAAAGCCTGCAACACCAGTTTTCACCACTCGCAGAGGCCAAAGGGTTGCGCCTCCGCATCCACGCCAGTCGAGCCTGGATTCACAGTGACCCCGCCTTGCTGGAGCGCATCCTCGCCAACCTGATTGCCAATGCCCTGCGCTACACCCAGACAGGCTGGGTGCTGGTGGGCACACGATATGCAGCGGACGACCGGATCAAACTGGAAGTGCGCGATACCGGGTCAGGTATTCCCGATGAATTTCAGACACGCATCTTTGAGGAATATTTCCAGTTGGCCAATCCGGAGCGTCACCGTGACAAAGGTCTCGGCCTCGGGCTCGCCATCGTCTCGCGCCTGGCAAAGCTACTGGGGACACGTGTCGGCCTGAAATCCAACCCGGATCATGGCACCTGTTTTTGCCTCGATTTTTCTTGCTGCCCGGCGCAGCAGGCCCCCCCCATCATGGCTCCCCCATCTCTGGTCATTCCTCTTGAACATGCCCTGGTGGCCTTCATCGATGATGATGAGAGCATCCTCGCCGCCATGCTGGAAATCTTTGACGACTGGGGTATCGACCTTGCCGTGGGTGAAAATGCCCTTCAGGTGCAACGTGAACTCGAAGAACTGGGGCGGGTACCCGATCTCATCCTGTCAGACTATCGTCTCAAGGATGGCCTGACAGGCATTCAGGCCATTGCCACACTACGCGCCGCCTTTGGCCCGATTCCTGCTGTTCTGATCACCGGCGATACCGGTGCAGACACCATTCAGGAGATTCGCGAAGCGGGTGTGCCCGTTCTCCACAAACCGGTCAAACCCGCCAAACTCCGGGCTTACCTGGCTCACCTATTCACCCAACCTGCCGCTCCCCTATGAAAAAACTTCCTTACATTTTGATCATCGCCGGTCTGCTCATTGGCCCGGCCTACTGGGTTTATGCCAAGTTTTACAGTGGCAGCCCGGCACTGAGCGTGCCTCTGTCCACCCTTATCCCCCCCGCCGCAGGCCACTGGCGCTCTGACGAATTCGCCCTGAATGCACACATGGCCCCGGCCGGGCTGGTGCTGACCATTCAGGGCACGCCCCCCAGCGTCAATCCCATCGAGGGATATGGCGTCAACCGGTATAGCGTCACGCTCTCCCACGAGGGGGAAACGGGAAAACCCCTGGTATTCACGTTGGGCAAAGGCAAGGCGGAAGAAGGCAAATTGTTCTTTCAGGAACATCTGCTGCTGATGCAGAAAGTACTGCCCGGACGCTATCGGGTCGAAGTCTCGGCGCTGCCAGACAGCAATTTGCAGATCGAGAAAATGCAACTCTCGGTACAACAACACCTGCACGAGCCTGATTCACGCATCGTCACGGCGGGGATGCTGGTGTTCGTTCTGGGCATTCTTGGCTGGGTGATGATCTGATCATCCTGGGCCAGCGGGCCCGGCACCTATTGCTGACCGAGTGCCTCGTCGATGGCCGCCAGTAGTTCGTTCAGGCGAATGGGTTTGGCGACATAGGCATTCATGCCGACCGCCAGACAACGTGCCTTGTCTTCCGGAAAAGCATTGGCTGTCAGTGCAATCACCGGAATATGGCTGGCGGGGGCTGGCAGGGCCCGGATTTCCTGCGTTGCTTGCAACCCATCCAGACCCGGCATGTGCATATCCATGAGGACGAGATCAAATGGGGCGACAGCCTGCGCAGCCGCCACTGCGGCCACCGCTGCCGCGCCGTCTTCGACCACCTCGATCACGTGACCGACGCGCGCCAGTAACGAAATCGCCAGTTTCTGATTGATGGCATTGTCTTCGGCCAGCAGGATGCGCAATCCGGCCACGTGATGGGTGGGTGCCGCAGCGGAAGCATCCGGCGAGAGGGGTTTTTCCTGCGCCACCTGCAGGGGCACCACAACCGGCAAGCTGAAGAAAAACTCGCTGCCTCGGCCCAACTCACTATGCAACCCCATACGCCCCCCCATGAGTTTGACCAGCCGGTTGGAAATGGTCAGCCCCAGCCCTGTGCCACCAAAACGCTTGGTAATGGAGCCATCCGCTTGGGTAAACGCCTCAAAAACCGAGGCCTGCTTTTCATGGGAAATACCAATGCCGCTATCACGCACGATGAAGCGCACGCTTTCCTGCCCCTCCACCACCATGCCACGCAGGGAGAGCGTAATCACGCCCTCGGCTGTGAATTTCAGCGCATTGCTGAGCAGATTGACGAGCACCTGACGCACCCGCGTCGGGTCGGCCAGAATCCTGGAAGGGATATCCGGCGCAATATCGAGCACGAATCGCAGACTCCTTTCCCGGCAACGTGGCTCGTTGAGACGCGCCAGTTCTTCTGCCAGCGGACGGGGGTCCATGGGCTCGGGGTGTACATCCAGGCGCCCGGCTTCGATCTTGGAGAAATCGAGAATGTCATTGAGCACCGTCAGCAGGGAATTGGCTGAAGACTGCGCCAGCTCCAGATATTCCTTTTGCTCTTCATTGAGCGGCGTATCCATGGCCAGGTCGATCATACCCAGCACCCCGTTCATGGGGGTGCGAATCTCGTGGCTCATGTTGGCCAGGAATTCGCTCTTGGTCTTGCTGGCCATTTCTGCCGCTTCCTTGGCCTGGCGCAACTCAGCCTCATGCAATTTGCTGCGGGTAATGTCCGCACGAATGCCGATGTACTGATAGGGCAACCCGTTGTCGTCCAGCATGGGGGCTATGGTGGCCAACACCCAGTAATAGCCACCATCCTTGGCCCGATTGCAGATCTCGCCTGTCCAGGTATGCCCGTTGCTGATGACCTGCCAGATGCCTTTGTAGAAACTGTCGGGGTGCTTGCCCGATTTCACCAGGCGGTGGTTTTTGCCCAACACTTCTTCTACGGAATAGCCGGAAATGTTGCAGAACTTCTGGTTGGCATAGGTGATGTTGCCTTTGACATCGGTGATGCTGACGATGGCATGCTCGTCAATGGCCGCCTTGAACTGGGCGAGGTAACGTTCCAGCTCGACGCGCTGGGTAATATCGGTGTGCGTACCTACGACACGCACCGCCTTGCCCTCTTCATTGCGCACAGCCAGACCGCGCGACAAGATCCACAGGTAATGGCCGCGGCGGTGGCGGAAACGGAATACCGTTTCAAACAGCGGCGTGCTGCCACTCAAATGCGCCTGGAGGGCATTCATAGCCTTGAGAAAATCGTTGGGGTGCAAACGGCTGCGCCATTCTTCCGGGCTGTTGCCCACATCTTGCTCACTTTCCCCGATCATCTCCTTCCATCGCGGAGAGAAATACACCGTGCTGTTGATCAGGTCGTAATCCCACAGACCATCGTTAGCACCCCGCATGGCGAGATCGAAACGCTCTTCGCTCTGTGACAGCGCCTGGCGCATCCGCTCCTGCTCACGCGTCAGTGCTGCCACCTGTTCGGCCATGGCCACCAACCCACCATGCGCAGCAGACGCATCATCGGGACTGGCTCCTGCGATGGCTTGCTGCAGGGCAAGCAAGGCTTGGTTGCTCGCCTTGGCTTCGTGCAGCAAACGCTGGTTCGCTTGAGTCAATTCATCGGAAGAGAGCTCCAGGCTGCGACGTACCAGGGCGATATCACGTTCGTGCTGGGCATAACTCTCGGAAACCCTGTCAAGCAAGGTCGACAGGTTGGACAACACGCGCGTCAGTCCGGGCTCTTGGCCCGCAGACTGTGCTTGCAGTTGCGCGACCAGATCACCCCATTGCTGGGCATCGACGCCCAAGGCGCGTTTGATCTGGCGTTCGAGCAGGCGATGCATGGAGTGAGGCAGTTATTTTTCCGCCAGGCAGGTAATGGTCATGGTCTGGTTATGCAACTTGCATTCGGTCGTTTCCAGGAAAGGGCTGATTTCCCCATTGGAATAGAAACCAGTCAAGACGCAATTTTGTCCAAACACGGCCCCCACCGCTTCCACTTCTTCATCGACCCGGTCGCCCATGACCAATTTTCGGCCAATGCACGAAACCAACAGCGCCAGCCCCTGGCTATCACTCTGATACATCTGGCTGGCCGCTTCTGCTGCCGCCTCGGCACCATCCACCAGCGCTTCGGTTGAGGCGTGCATCAGCCGCAAAAAACCATCCTGCGGAATATCACCGGCCAGTATCAGGCTGCCATTGGTTTCATCAATACCCAGCAACGTGCGAATCAAACCCGTTTCTTCACGATCACCCGACAAGATGGCAAACGGGAACAACAAGCCAGAGGTCGGCAGATCTTTGGCATATTCGCCCAGATAGCGTTTGTATATTTCCAGTGCGGGCTCGCCATCCAGCTCGTAGAGCACATTGTTCTCTGCGCGCGTGGCACGTCGGGCGGGGCCAAAACTTTGCCAGCCCCCAAATGAACCGTGAGAAAAACTGATGGCCTCGCCGTAAAACCCCACAGCGAGCATCAAATGATCAGACACCACCTCATCGAGCATCGCCCACGAGCGGGTAAAGGCCCCGTTATCGCCAGCCAGTCCACCGGTCAGGGGAACCGCCTTGCCCAGCACCGACACGGCTCCAGCAATGAGTTCGCTGCCATTCACCGCCACGCCCTGCGACAGCAGAATCACCGCCTTGAGGTCGGGAGCCAGCAACTGCTCGGCCAGCCGCCGCCCCGCGCCCGCAGAATCGTCCATGTTGGCAATCTCGGTCGATGCAATCCGGAAGGGGGTTTTTTCGAGACGCACCGCCGTCACCACAATGCTGTTGTCATTCACCCCCTCGTTCGTGATTTCCCCGGCGGTGGACACAGCAACCCGACGTGCGCCAGGAAAAGCACGTGCCAGCGTGGCAGGAAAAGCGGGGTCGGTAAAAAACTGAGGGGCAGCGAAAACCATCAACAGGTTTGGGTCGAGCTCAGCCAAGGCGTCCAAGGTCAACGCATCAATGGCGGTAGCAGATGTCTGGCGCACGTGCATGGCAGTCTCCGAAAGAGGGGAACGAAGTGAAATTCGGCCCCGTCCATATCGGCGCACCCCGCAAATTCTTGAACACCCTGGCATCACCCAGCGGCTCGTCTGCAATAATGCGCGCCGTTCTCAGGGGGAGAAATATGCGTCGTAAACCAGAGCATTGGTTGGTCAGTGAGTGGAAGCGCTTCCGAGCGTTCATACAAGATCCACTGACCTGGATCATGACGGTGCTCATCACCCTGGGCGTGGGCTTGATGCTGCGTTTTCTGTTCGTGGCCACCGACAATTTTGGTGCGGTCTATGCCATGCCCTATGCCTGTGCAGCCGAATTCACGCAGGTGCGCCTGTTCTTTCTCAGCCTGCTCGCCCCCATGTTTTTCGTGGCACTTCTGCTTTTCATCGGCGAATTCGGTCTGGTGCTTGGACAGAAACGCCAACGCCGCCGCTATAGCCTGAAATTTCTGCTGATTTACTTCTTCTCGATGATCGCTCTGGGCACAGCCTCGTTCCTGCTGTTGCAATGCGCCTGAATGCCAGTTGTCAACTGCGTACCGGTTTTTTCGCTAATTTGCGCTGCAAGGTGCGCCGGTGCATTTTCAGGGCACGTGCCGTAGCAGACAGATTGCCCTCGTGCTCGGCCAAGACTTTCTGGATGTGTTCCCACTCCAGACGATCTACCGAGAGCGGTTCTTCCGGCAGACTCATCTCGGCATCCCCGGCCTCGCGTCCCAGCGCCAAGAGAATCTCCCGTGCACCCGCCGGTTTGGCCAGGTAGTGCACCGCCCCCAGCTTGATCGCCTCGACCGCCGTGGCAATGCTGGCAAACCCCGTCAACAACAGGATTCGCACCTTCGGGTTGGCTGATTTCAATGGCACGATCAGCTGCAATCCTGACTCGGTCGCCAAACGCAAATCCAGCACCACAGCATCAAAGCGGGTTTGTGCTGCGCAGGCCAGTGCCGATGCACTATCCAGCGCCGTCATCACCTGGTGGCCACGACGCCCCAAAGAACGCGCCATGGTCTGGGCATACACCGCATCGTCATCCACCACGAGAATCTGCCAGGCCGGGCTCATGCCAGTTTTTCCTCCAGGGGAATCTCCATGCGCGCCAAAACACCCCCAGAGGGATGATTGAAGACATCCAGACGCCCCCCCAGGCGAGTCAACGCGCCCTGCGCCAATTCCAGCCCAACCCCCCACCCCGTGGCCTTGACGCCCAGGCCAGAACCCGCGTCGGCCACCAGCACCCGCAGCCACATCCCCTCATGGGCGGCGCTCAGACTCAATGGCGCAGATGACGCAGATGAGGCTTCCGCCGCATTGTTCAGCAGCGTCATCAGCACCGCCTCCAGCACCGGGTCGTCATCCAGCATGGGCAAACCGTCTGGCACATCCAGACGCACCACCATTCCGGGATGCAGCAGCCCCCAACGCTCCAGAGTACGAGCCAGCCACTGGCTGGCCGACACGGCTGGCCCAGCCACAATCTCGCGAGACCGCGCAGCCTGCCCCAAACGGGCCAGCACAATTTCCACCCGCTTGAGCTGCCCGGCCATCAGATCAAGTGGCAACGCCAACTCTTCATCGCCGGAAAAATCCTGGCGCAGATCATCCAGGGTGAGGCGCACAGAAGCCAGCGGCGTAGCCAGATCATGTGCGGCGGCGGCGGCCTGCAAGCCAAGGGCGAATAACTGCTCATCACGCAAGCGCTGTTCCCGCGCATGCGCCAGATCAGCATCCCGCCGCCGCAACGCGGCGGCCAGTGCACCGGTAAACGCCGCAACCAGAATGGCTGTCAGCAGAAAATTGACCCACATGCCTGCCAGATGGAAATGCACCGCCGCATCGGCCGACAAACGTGTCGCCAACGGCTGGTAATACGACATCAGCACGGTGTAAATCAGCCCGACCCAGGTTGCCAACAGCCAGGCATGCCGGGGCGGCAACAGCACGGCCCCCAGAATCAAGGGCACCAGCAACGAAGAAATGAAGGGATTGGCATATCCCCCGGTGAAATACACCACCCCCCCGAGAAATGCAGCGTCGGCCCATAGATGCAACAGGGTTTCTGAAAAAACCAGCCCCGCCATACGGTGCCCCATTCCCCAAACCAGCAGCACACCGTGCAACCCCACCACCATCGACAGCGGCAACCAGTCGAGGTGTGCCGACAACCCCAGCGCCGCGACCACCAGCAAAAGCACCTCACCGCACACCAACGCGGCACGCATGCGCAGCAGCAGACGCACCGCCTCGGGCGGCAGGCCCTGGCGGCCATCACGCAGTGTCGGGGTCAGGTTGAGCAATCCGGCCATCGCCTGATTTTAGCGGCCCACACACACGTCCCCTGCGACAGGTTGCCGCAGGGGACGAAGAAGTCAGGGCCACCGGCGAGCACGGGGGACAGTGGCGTCAACGCCCTGGCAGCGTTCAGGGCTGACGGCAGAAGGCTTCTGCCAGATCGCGCACTTCACTGAGTCGGCCATGAAAGAAATGCCCGGCTCCGGCAACTTCGTGCAAAGGAATGCCCTGTTGTCGTGCGTAGTCGCGAACATGTTTCACGTGAATCAATTCATCTTCGCTGCCATGAATGATGACAGTGGGCACGGCGGGGGGGTCGAAGGCGTACATGGACACCGCCGGGCCCACCATGAGCAGGCGTTGCACCGGCCAACGCGCTGCCACACGGTGCTGCACATAAGCGCCGAAGGAAAATCCCATGAGCAACCACGGCAAACCGGGGTAATGCGGGGCGAGCGCCGCCATCAGGGCCAGCAGGTCTTCCGTCTCGCCGATGCCGTGATCAAACATCCCCTCGCTCTGCCCCACACCACGAAAATTAGGGCGCACCGCCACCCAACCGCTGGCCCGTGCGGCGCGTGCCAACGTCCAGGCCACCTTGTTGTCGAGCGTGCCGCCATGCAAAGGGTGCGGGTGGGCAATGAGCGCCACCCCCCGAGGTTCGCCCACCGGGGTCTCAATGACCGTCTCGATCTGGCCGCCGGGTAGTTTGAGGCGCAGCCTCATGAGCAAGTGGATCAGATCTTGAGACGCGCCACGACCTGCCCGTCGCGCAGGTGCGATTCGAGGATTTCGTCGATGTCGGCCTCGTCGACATAGGTGTACCAGACGGCATCGGGGTACACCACGCACACCGGGCCTTCACCGCAACGGTCGAAACAACCCGCACGGTTGATACGGCAGTCGCCCTCCTTGCCGTGCAGGCCGAGTTTTTTGGCGCGCTTTTTGGCGTATTCGAATAGGGCTTCGGCGTTGTGCTGCGTGCAGCACGGACCGCCATCCTCACGGGCATTGAGACAGAAAAACAGGTGGTGGCGGAAGTGGCTCATGGTCAGGGTTTCAGGTTCATGGTTCACGGGATTGGGCGCAGGAGCCTTTGGCTTTCTCCACCGGATATTTGCGTGCGTTGATCGCCAGTTTGTCTTCGGCAGCACGCAGAAGGTCGATATCGAGGCAGTTGGCCAGACTCACCAGATAAATCAGCACGTCAGCCATTTCCTGACGCACGGCCTCGCGGGTGTCGGCAGGCAGGTTCAGGCTTTCTTCGGGCGTGAGCCACTGGAAGGGTTCGAGCAGTTCCGCCGCTTCGACGATGAGCGCGGCGGTGAGATTCTTGGGGGTGTGGTAGCGGTGCCAGTCGCGTTCACCTCCAAAAGCGCGCACGGTAGCGGCCAACTGTTCGAGGGAGTGGATCGGCCCCGAGGCCGGGCCTTGCCCAGAGCCGCTCATGTCAGATCCTTCACGAAACGCGCATACCAGAGCAGGCCCATGACGGTTTTCCCCTCGTTGATGCGTCCGTCACCAATCATGGCCATAGCTTCGTCGAAGGGCACACGCAAGATTTCCAGAAACTCATCTTCATCCATGTTCTCGCCGCTGTAGCTCAAGCCCTCGGCGAGGAAAAACACCAGGCGTTCGTTGGCATAGCCGATGCACGGGTAAAACGTGGGCAACTCGCGCCAGCGCGCGGCCTGATAGCCGGTTTCTTCCTGTAGCTCGCGCTGCGCACAGGTCAGCTCGGTTTCGTCTGGGTCGAATTTGCCTGCGGGCAGCTCGATGAAATCACGGTGCAGAGGGTAGCGATGCTGGCGTTCCAGCAGCAGATCGCCATTTTCAAACACAGCGATGATGACCGCCGCACCAGGATGCACGATGTATTCACGGGTCGACTCGCCGCCATCGGGCAAGCGCACGCGGTCTTTTTTGACATGCAGCAAACGCCCCCGATATTCGTCGCGGGATTCGAGCAGGTGTTCGGTGAGATCAAGGGGGGCAGTCATGGCGGGCGCAAGCAACAAAAACCGCCCGAGTATATGCGCGGATTCTTGCCAGATGGCTGGGCGAAGCGCGGCGGGCTCTGTTAGCATCGCGGCATGCACGCAACGCCCAAAATCACTTTTCGATTTAGCCGATTTAGCCGGTTTTTTCCTCTGGCGGTCGGAGCGTACGCACGCAATTAAACGCAAGCATTTCCCAAGAAACCGCCAGCTCTGGCGGTTTTTTTGTTTGGGCTGACGCCGGGGCTGTTTTCCTCCCAGCCCTTTTTCCAAGGAGTTGACCATGACGGTCATTCGCACTGACGACACCCGCATCGAGCAAAGCGACGAGCTGCTCGCCCCCATGCAGATCATGCGTGAGCTGAAAGCCTCGCAGCAGGCCATCAAGACCACTTTTGACGCACGCAAGCAGATTCACGATGTACTGCGCGGCGCAGATGACCGCCTGGTCGTCGTCGTCGGCCCGTGTTCCATTCACGACCCCAAGGCTGCCCTCGAATACGCCAACAAGCTCAAGGACCTGACCTGGGAGCTGGAAAAAGACCTGATCGTGATCATGCGGGTCTATTTCGAGAAGCCCCGCACCACCGTGGGCTGGAAAGGCCTGATCAACGACCCGCACCTCAATGAGAGTTTCGACATCAACGAAGGCTTGCGCCTGGCACGGGCGTTGCTGCTGGAAATCAACGAAATGGGCTTGCCCTGCGGTACCGAATTTCTTGACCTGATCTCGCCGCAATACATCGCCGATCTCGTAGCCTGGGGAGCCATCGGCGCACGCACCACCGAATCGCAGTCGCACCGCCAGCTCGCCTCGGGGTTGTCTTGCCCAGTTGGTTTCAAGAACGGCACCGATGGCAGCATGCGCATCGCCGTGGACGCCATCAAGGCCGCCGCCGCGCATCACCACTTCGTCTCCATCACCAAATCGGGCCATGTCGCCGTATTCAAGACGGCAGGCAACGAGGATTGCCACGTCATTCTGCGCGGCGGCAAAAAACCCAATTACGCTGCCGACAGCGTCAATGAAGTCTGCGAGGAGCTGGCTGTTTCGGGCCTGCGCCCGCAGGTCATGATCGACCTGTCGCACGCCAATTCCAGCAAGCAGTACCAGCGTCAAATCGACGTGGGTCACGACGTGGCTGCCCAGGTGACTGCTGGGGACACCCGCGTCATGGGCGTGATGATCGAAAGCCATCTCACCCCCGGGCGTCAGGATCTGGTGCCCGGCAAGATCCTGGCTTATGGGCAGTCGATCACCGATGCCTGCATCGGCTGGGATGACACCGAACCCCTGCTGCGCGCGCTGGCAACCGCTGTGCAACGCAGGCGGCTGGCACAACCTGGAGAAGACGAGTAAAACCACGGGGCTTTGTCATCAGGTACCACGCGAGGAACCGACACCGCCCCATGTTGAAGATGCACCCGCCCCACTCGCTGCTGACCCGCGCCAACCTGTTGTTGCTGGCAGTAGGGCTGGTTGCCGCCTTGCTAGCCATGAGTGCTTCATGGCTAGCCTGGAAAAGCATCTCCGATGCCCATGCCACGCGCAGCAATGTGCAGATTCTGCGGCACTATCAAACCAAACTGGCGGACTACCAACGCAACTGGGGCAAACAGGCCACGCATGAAAAACTGCTGATCGAGTTCATGCGCATTGGCGAAATGAGTGCCGAACAGCGTCAAAAACAGTTGCGCGCCTTTTTCAATGCCCAGGCAGAAAACCGCCTGTTCGACGGCGTGCTCATCGTCGATAAAGAAGGCATGCCGCTATTCACCCTAGGCTGCCAGAGCATGATGCTCAACAGCCTCAATCTCGATGACATCTACGTCAGCGGGCATTGCGCCAATGCCGATACCGTCTACGCCATGATGCGCAGCCCAATCTGGCTGGGCAAGGAAGGGCCGGGCACGATCTTGTTTGCGCGCGCCCTTGACAACCAGTGGTTAACCCACCTGACCCGCCAGGGTGACACCCTGTTCCTGCGCCATGACAGCAAGACCGTTGCCAGTTCGCTCGGTGCCATGGGCCGGGATGTGCCTGTTGATGTCCAGCGGCGAGGCGTACTCGATGGCGGCAAAACCCTACAGGATCTGCTGCCTCTCCGGGGCGAACTGGCGCAGGCCAGCACCTTTCTCGTGGTGCAACACCCACTCGACACCCTGGTCTCACCGAGTGAAGTCATGCTCGGAGCCAGCATCTTGACCCTGCTCTTGTTGCTGCTGATCTGGCTGGGGCTGGGCAAAGGCATCCGCCGTCACCTGCGTGAAATCGAAGCACTGAGCCGATGTGCCAGTGCTTTCCTGATCCAGTTCAAGCGTTCCCCCGCAGCGGAAGCCGCATTGCGCCCGCTGCTGACGCGCGAAGATGAAATGGGGCGTCTCGGCGGCGCGCTCGACCACCTCATGGATGAGGCCGAAAAGCGCCATACCGAGCAGGCCGCGCACATGCAGACGCTGGACATGCTGGAAGAGGCGGTCGTGGAACTCAACCTTCAAGGCCAGATCGCGCGTGTCAGCTCGGGCTGGCGCAAAGTCACAGGAATCGAGGCCGATGTGACGGGGCAAGTGCTGGCTGATTATCTCGACCCGGAAGACAGCCCGGCGCTCAACGCCCTCATCGCCGCCCTGGCCCGCCACGAAAAACAGCAGGCCACGGCACGCCTGCGCCTCTTCCGGCAAAGTGCGGACGAACGCTGGCTGGAACTGCGCTTGGTGCGTTCGGTGGACGATCAGCGGCTGCGTGGCGTATTGCGCGACATCACGCAAAGCTACCTGCAAGAACGCCGCATCACCCACATGGCCCTGCACGACGCGCTCACCGGCCTACCCAACCGCGTGCTGCTCGAAGACCGACTCAAGGTGGCCATGCGTCTGACAGAACGCACCCAGCACAAGGTCACACTGGGCTTCATCGACCTGGATCATTTCAAGCACGTCAACGACAGCCTCGGCCACAAGATGGGCGACCAGCTGCTCATCGCTCTGGCCGAACGCCTGCGCCACCACCTGCGCAGCGGTGACACGCTGGCGCGCTGGGGCGGCGATGAATTTGTGGTGTTGCTGCCCGATATGCCGGGGCTCGAAGCCATTCGCGAGGTGGCCGAAAAATTGCGGATGGCGGTGGAAACGCCGCTGCACGTCGATGAACATGAGTTCAACCTCACCTTCAGTGCCGGTTTTGCGGTGTATCCGGACGATGCCGAAAACGGTGATCTGCTGCTCGCCCATGCCGACCGGGCGATGTTCTATGCGAAGTCGCAAGGGCGGAACAACCTGCAGTTCTTCTCGGACATGTCACAAAAAGGGCTGGGCAAAAAAGAGATCTACATCCAGCAACGCCTGGTCGCCGCCATCCGCGAGAAACGCATCAGCAACCAGTATCAGCCGCTGGTCGACGCCCAAAGTGCTCGCATCGTCGGCGTGGAAACCCTGGCGCGCTGGTTTGAACCTGACCTGGGCTGGATCAGCCCGGCCACCTTCATTCCCATGGCCGAAAACCTCGGGCTGATCCGCGAACTGGGCGAACAGGTCTGGCATCAGGCGCTGCACGACATGGCACGCTGGAAAGAACACAACTTCGGGCTTTCGGTGAACATTTCCAAACGTCAGTTGTTCATGCCGTATTTCACCGAAAAACTGCTCGAAGACCTCGATGCACATGGCCTGCCACCCGGTCGCATCACGCTGGAAATCACCGAATCGCTGGCCATGCTTGATGTGGAGTACGCCGCAGAACGCCTGCTGGAATTGCGCAATGCCGGTTTCCGTCTATCCATCGACGATTTCGGCACAGGCTATTCCTCGCTCTCGCAGCTCCACGAGTTGCCGGTCGATGAACTCAAGATCGATATCGCCTTTGTGCGCCGCATCCACCAGCCACATGGCGCACGGCTGGTGCAGACCATCGTTGGCATGGCCGATTCCCTCAATCTGAAGACCGTAGCAGAAGGGGTGGAAGACGCCTCCATGGCCGCAAAATTGCGAGAAATCGGCGTCAATATCCTGCAAGGCTGGCATCTGGGCCGCCCCATGCCCGCCGAGATGCTGGATTCGCGTGTGCTCGCTGAACGGGATAATCCTTCTGACGAAGGAAAATAGGCTCTACAATGCGCCCCGGCGGGTCTCCCCGCATGGCCAAGCCGTGAATCTGGTCAGGTCCGGAAGGAAGCAGCCACAGCGGTCCATGTCAGTGCCGGGGGTCAGACTCGCCACCTCTTTCCAGTCTTTCGCAAATCCATGGAGCTTCCATGTCCCGATTCACTCTTTCGGCACTGATGCTTGCCCTGCTGTGGGCCCAGGCCCCGACATACGCCGCCGATGGTTATGCCATCGAACTGGGCAACGGCGATGACAAAACCTCTCTGGCCCGTATCCACGCCCAATGGAAATGGGACAAAAAATGGTTCGCGGAAGGTGACTGGTACCTCACCGGCTATTGGGAGGCCACGCTGGGTCGCTGGCACAGCCAGGATCCGGGTGGAAAGTCACTCTGGGATATCGGCCTGTCTCCGGTGTTTCGCATGAAACAGCACCATCAGGAAGCCGGACTCTATTTCGAAGGCGCCATCGGCGGCCACCTGCTCTCGGAAACGCGCATGAACAACCGGCGCATTTTCGGCAGCAGTTACAACTTCGGCGACCACATCGGCTTTGGCTACACCTTTGGCGACAAAGGCCGCTATGACCTCGGCTACCGTTTGCAACATCTCTCCAACGCCAATATCAAAGCGCCGAACGACGGCATCAACTTCCACGAGATCCGTTTCGGATACACCTACTGAACGAGGGCGACGAGGGCCTGAATCCACATGTCGCATCAAGTTCTCGCCCGCAAATGGCGCCCGCGCACCTTTGAACAACTTGTCGGGCAGGAACATGTCGTTCGTGCCCTGGCCAACGCCCTCACTCAAGGCCGCCTGCATCACGCCTACCTGTTCACCGGCACGCGCGGCGTCGGCAAAACCACGCTCGCCCGCATCCTCGCCAAATGCCTCAACTGTGAACGTGGCGATGCCCCAACCGCCACCCCTTGCGGCCAGTGCAATGCCTGCCGCGAAATCGACAGCGGTCGTTTTGTTGACCTGATCGAACTCGACGCCGCCTCCAACACCGGCGTCGACAACATGCGCGAAATCCTCGAAAACGCGCAGTACGCCCCCACCGCCGGGCGTTACAAGGTGTACATCATCGACGAAGTACACATGCTCTCGAAAAACGCCTTCAACGCCATGCTGAAGACGCTGGAAGAGCCGCCCAGCCACGTCATCTTCATTCTCGCCACCACCGACCCGCAGAAAGTGCCGGTCACGGTGTTATCGCGTTGTCTGCAGTTCAACCTCAAGCAGATGCCGCCCAGCCATGTATCCGGCCATCTGAAAAATGTCCTGGGTGCCGAAAATATCCCGTTTGAAACCGGCGCACTGCATTTGCTCGCCCGCGCAGCCGCAGGCAGCATGCGTGATGCTCTTTCGTTGACCGATCAGGCCATCGCGTTCGGCCAGGGCCGACTGCTTGAGGAAGAAGTACGTGACATGCTCGGGGTCATTGATCAGGCCTATCTGCTACCCATTCTCGACGCAGTCATCGAACGCAACGGCCCGGCGCTCATGCGCGAGGCGGACGCCCTTGCGGCACGCGGCTTCTCGTTTGATGCCGCCTTGCAAGACCTCGCTGCGCTACTGCACCAGCTTGCCCTGGCACAAGCCGTCCCCGAAGCCGTAGACGAAGCGCTGCCGGAACGGGAGCACCTGTTCGATCTGGCGCATCGCATCGATACAGAAACCGTACAGCTTTATTACCAGATCGCCACACTCGGACGGCGCGACCTTGAATGGGCTCCAGACGAATTGGCCGGCTTCTCCATGACGCTATTGCGCATGCTGGCCTTTACTCCTGACGGCCCGAGCGATACCCCCCCCGGCAAACGCGCCATGCCCCCCGAACAAACGGGCAGTTCCGCGCCAGGAACGAACCTGCGCGCCACGCTGACTGGCGCACCACGCACACCAGTCAACGCGGCCAATGAGCCCCTGGAAGGCTTCGACGGTCATTGGCGCCCTCTCGCAGAGAGCCTGCCAGGGCTGGTACGCCAGCTGGCCATGCAGTGCGAATTGCTCAGCCATACCCCCACCCGTCTGCAACTGCGTTTGCCCGAAGCCCAAAAAACCTTGCTGCTCGGCTTTGGCGACAAACTCAAGAGCGCGTTGACTGAACGTTTCGGCACGAACCTGCGCGTAGATATCAGCATCACCGCAGGCGAAATCAGCACGTCGCCCGCAGCCGCCCGTGCACGTGAACTGGCGGCACGTCAGGACGATGCCGAAACAGCCATACATCACGACCCCTTCGTCAAAACCCTCGTACGCGAGTGCGGGGCCAGCATCCACAACATCCGCCCGCTGACGGGCACCAACGACTAGGACAACGACATGATCAAAGGTGGCATGGGTGGCTTGGGCAATCTCATGAAACAAGCCCAGCAAATGCAGGACAACATGCAAAAAATGCAGGCCAAACTAGCCGAAATGGAAGTGGAAGGCGCAGCGGGTGCAGGCCTGGTGAAAGTCATCATGACCGGCAAACACGACGTCAAGCGCGTCACCATCGACCCCAGCCTGATGGGCGATGACAAGGACATGCTCGAAGACCTGATCGCCGCTGCCGTCAACGATGCCGTGCGCAAGGTTGAAACCATGGCGCAAGAAAAAATGTCTGCCGCCACCGCAGGACTCCCTCTGCCTCCGGGTTTCAAACTGCCGTTCTGAGTCAGACGTGAAGGGAAAGGATTTCTTTCTCTTCACCCATCCCCATGTCTCTGCCTTCTTCCCTCGAACACCTGATCGATGCCCTGCGGGTACTGCCCGGCGTCGGGCCGAAATCGGCCGCGCGCATGGCGTACCACCTGCTGCAACGCAACCGTCCCGGCGCGGCACGTCTGGCAAATGCCTTGAATGCGGCGCTGGAGGGGGTGCGTCATTGCGAGCGCTGCAACAATTTCTCAGAAACTCCGGTGTGCGAGTTGTGCAGCCACGCCAAGCGTGACCCACGCCAGTTGTGCGTGGTGGAAATGCCCGCCGATCTCAACCGTCTGGAAGAAACCCACGCCTATCGTGGCTTGTATTTCGTGCTGATGGGGCGCTTATCTCCCCTGGATGGGGTCGGCCCCCGTGAAATCGGGCTGGAGCAATTGATCGCCCGCGCCCGCGACGGCATCACGGAAGAAGTCATTCTCGCCACCAACTTCACGGCAGAGGGCGAAGCCACCGCCCATTACGCAGGTGAACTGCTCAAGGCGCGCGGCCTCAAGGTCACCCGCATCGCGCGCGGGCTGCCCGCTGGTGGCGAGTTGGAGCACGTCGATGGCATGACCATTGCCCAGGCCCTGCTCGATCGCCGACTCGTTTAACAAAGGAAAAATCATGGATCTGAATCCACTCACCGCCCTCTCGCCACTCGATGGCCGCTATCGCCGTAGCGGCGACAAGCTGGCACCGTATTTCAGCGAATTCGGCCTGATCAAGTATCGGGTCAAGGTCGAGATCGAGTGGCTCAAGGCATTGGCCGCAGACCCGATCATTGCCGAAGTCCCGGCCTTTTCCACACGCACGGTGGCTGAACTCGATGGCATTGCCGAGGCCTTCAGCCTGCGTGACGCCGAAGCGGTGAAAACCCATGAAAAAGTCACCAATCATGACGTCAAGGCGGTGGAGTATTTCCTCAAAGATCGCCTCGCCGACAACGCCGAGGTCATGCGGGTGGCCGAATTCATCCACTTTGCCTGCACCTCTGAAGACATCAACAACCTTTCGCATGCCCTGATGCTGCGTGATGCCCGCGAAGCCGTGCTCATGCCCGCCCTCTCTGCCATCGAAACGCGACTCACCGGCCTGGCTGTCGATTTGGCCGATTTGCCCATGCTCTGCCGCACGCATGGGCAACCAGCCAGCCCCTCGACCCTGGGCAAGGAAATGGCCAACGTGGTGCATCGTTTGCGCCGTGGCATGCGTCGCTTTGGCGAAATCGCTCTGCTGGGAAAAATCAACGGTGCCGTCGGCAATTACAACGCACACCTGGCGGCCTACCCCGAGTTTGACTGGGAAGGCTTTGCGTGCCGTTTCGTGGAAAGCCTCGGCCTGAGCTTCAACCCCTACACCATCCAGATCGAGCCGCACGATGCCATGGCTGAGCTCTATGACGCCTGTGCACGCATCAACACCCAGCTCATCGATATGGATCGGGATATCTGGGGTTATATCTCCCTGGGTTACTTCAAACAGAAACTGAAAGAGGGCGAAGTGGGTTCTTCCACCATGCCGCACAAGGTCAACCCCATCGATTTCGAGAATTCCGAAGGCAATCTGGGGTTGGCCAATGCATTGCTGCGCCACCTTTCCGAGAAGTTGCCGATCTCACGCTGGCAGCGTGACCTGACCGACTCGACCGTGCTGCGCAACATGGGCACCGCTTTGGGCTTCGCGCTCATCGGTTATGAAAGCTGCCTGCGCGGACTCAACAAGCTGGAAGCCAATCCGACACGCCTGGCCGAAGACCTCAACACGAACTGGGAAGTGCTGGCCGAACCGATCCAGACGGTGATGCGCCGCTACGGGCTGGAAAAACCCTATGAGCAGCTGAAAGCGCTCACACGCGGCAAAGCGGGGATCAATCAGGCTTCGCTGGCGGTCTTCATCCTGGCGCTGGATATTCCCGAAGAGGCCCGGCAGCAGCTTCTGGCCATGACGCCGGGGTCTTACACCGGCAAAGCGGCGGAACTCGCCCGGCGCATCGGCCAGCAGGCATAAACAGGCGGGGTTCTCAAGTAAATGAAGGGCCGCCCCGAGTTGACTTGCCCCCCCACGGGGGGCGTGGGGCGCTCAATGTGCGTGGTCGCACGCCAGATTCTGGTGTGCACCGCTCTCGGCAATCCGATCCAGAGAGCTCAAGACATCCATACTGGCTGACTCCATGGCAGCTACCGCTTGAATGGCACTCTCAAAATCGTCATGGCTGTGATGGCGAACAGCAGCAAGCCCGCTGTCGTGAAAACGCTGATGCGGCATTTCCATTTCCCGATATCCACCCAGCCCGGAAAAGCAGGCTTTGCCCTCGCCCTGGTAATACCACTGGCCCAGGCGACACCCTGCATGGCTGGCGAAGTCGTTCTCACGCTTGCTCGATAGCCCCATCAGGACTTTGTAGATTTCCAGCTTGTAGACCAGGTGGTCGATTTTGGCGACTTCGACAAAGCCACGTAGCGCCGCCGCACTGATGGTGTGCTGCATGGAATCGGAAAGTTGCAGCAGTTTGTCCATGCCTGCCGTGGCGTTCAGACCATCCTGGCTGAAGCTGGCCGTTTTTTTCGCCCAGTCTTCCACCCGGTCGCGGGTCGCATGCGATTCATTCTGGATGTGGCCAACCAGGGCGGCGATGTCGTTGGTGGCGCTGGCCGTACGCTCTGCCAGCTTGCGGACTTCGTCTGCCACCACGGCAAACCCGCGTCCGGCTTCACCCGCACGGGCCGCTTCGATGGCTGCGTTCAAGGCCAGCAAATTGGTCTGGTCGGCAATTTCCTTGATGAGCTGCACGATGCCGCCGATCTGCGTGGCACGCTCGCTCAGGTTGCCCACATTACCCGCCATCTGCTGGCTATCGGTGGACATGATCTGCATGTTCGAGGCAATCAGGCGCATCGCCTCTTGGCTCAACTGCGAGACCTGCGATGCCTCTTGTGCACTGTTGCGCTCGGATTTCATCGCATTGGCCACGTTCAGCTGCGATTGCTGGATGGCTGCAAATGAGTCTGCAAACACCTGAATGGACGTAAAAATGCGCTTGCAGCGCAGGGCCTGCTCGCTGGCAGCTTCCGTTCTCTGGCGCAATGCAGCGCACTCGCCACGCCACTGCTCAATTTCCCGCGCCTGATCAGCAAGCTGCGTCTGCTGCTCTGCCAGTTGCTGCCGCAGCTCAACAAGCTGCCGTTTGCTTTGCCCAAACATACCATGCTCCTTTGGTATAAACCTTCCAGCAATCATAGGCTAGAAGTACTGTCCTGGTTATCGGTACTTTCCCTTAGCCCCGGGCGGCAGCCCGGGCATGCGCAGCACCCCAGAGCTCTTCGAGGTTGTAATGGGCTCGCACCGCAGGGTGCATGACATGCACCACCACGCTACCCGCATCGACCAGCACCCATTCACCGACTTCTGCGCCTTCCATGCCAATGATGTCGGCACCAGCCTCCTTGAGTTTTTCCTGAACGTTGTCGGCCAGGGATTTCACTTGCCGGGTGGAGTCACCGCTGGCGATGACCAAATGCTCGAACAGTGAAGTCAGATGGCCCACATTGAGGACAACGATATCCCGGCCTTTGATGTCTTCCAGGGCGGCAACGGCAATATCAACCAGCGCAGCAGGCTGGAGGTCGGGAGAGGCGGTTTCAGTCATACAGGCAGTTCTCGTTGAGGTAGTCCAGAACCGGGTCTGGAACAAGGTAGCGCACACTCCGGCCATGTCGGGCTGCAGCCCGAATCTGGCTGGCGGAAATATCAAGCTGGGTGATGGGGTGCAAAAACACACATCCAGCCGGGGTTTGCTGCAATAGGGCCGACTCGATGCAGCGGTGCCGGATGAGCACGTCGCTCAGTGCTGCCGGGCAATGCTTTTCAATATCGGCAGCCGGAAAACCAGGGCGCCAGGCCACGGCCAGATGCGCGAGTGACAACAGGGTTTCCCAGCGGTGCCAGCTGGCCAGGCCCATGAAGGCATCGGCCCCCATGAACAGAATCAGCGGGGTGTCCGCCGGTAACTCTGCGCGCAGGCTGATCAGCGTGTCGACACTGTAGCTGGGCGCATGGCGATGTATTTCGCGCTCGTCCAGCGTAAAGCGCGAATTACCGGCAATGGCACGACGCACCATCTCCAGACGGTGTGTCGCAGAAGCTCTGGGAGGTATGCGATGGGCCGGCTGACCGGCGGGAATAAAACGCACCTGAGTGAGCGCCAGTGTTTCGGCAAGCTCTTCCGCCAAGCGCAAATGACCGAAGTGAATCGGATCAAATGTGCCCCCCATCAGGCCCATGGCCTGATGGGGGTTATTGGCGCACATGCCCGTCGCCGAGCACCACCCATTTCTGGCTGGTCAACCCTTCCAGGCCAACCGGGCCACGCGCGTGAATCTTGTCGGTGGAAATACCAATTTCCGCGCCCAGACCATATTCAAATCCGTCAGCAAAACGGGTGGAGGCATTCACCATGACGGAACTGGAATCGACTTCACGCAAAAAGCGGCGTGCCCGGCCATAGTCTTCCGTCACGATAGCGTCGGTGTGCTGTGAGCCGTGCGTGTTGATGTGCTCAATGGCGGCATCCAGACCTTCAACCACTTTCACGGCAATGATCGGGGCTAGGTATTCCTCGCTCCAGTCAGCTTCGGTGGCGGGTTTCAGGTGCCCGACACCCTCGCCTTGCAAAAGGGCGAGCGATTCGGGGCAGCAGCGCATCTCCACACCCTTGCTTGCCAGCATGCGCCCCAGATCAGGCAGTGCCTGAGTGGCAATGGCCCGCGCCACCAGCAAGGATTCGGTGGTGTTGCAGGTGCCATATCGCTGGGTTTTGGCATTTTCGACAATTTTGACAGCCTTGCCGAGATCGGCACGGTCATCCACATAGACATGACAGTTGCCGTGCAGGTGCTTGATGACTGGCACACGTGCTTCGCCGGTAATGCGTTCGATCAGGCCTTTGCCACCACGCGGCACGATGACATCCACGTAGTCTTTCATGGTGATGAGCTCACCCACGGCCGCACGGTCAGTGGTTTCGACGACCTGCACAGCCGTGTCGGGCAAACCAGCCGCAGCCAGCCCTGCCTTGACGCAGGCGGCGATGGCGCGATTGGAGTGAATGGCTTCGGAGCCTCCTCGCAGGATAGCGGCGTTGCCCGATTTGAGGCACAGCCCGGCAGCATCGGCGGTCACATTGGGACGCGCTTCGTAAATGATGCCGATCACACCCAGCGGCACACGCATTTTGCCTACCTGAATACCAGAAGGCCGGTATTTGAGGTCATCCATTTCGCCAACGGGGTCGGGCAGAGCGGCAATCTGGCGCAAGCCTTCCGCCATGCCGGCCACCGTTTTGGCGGTCAGCGCGAGACGGTCGAGCAGGGCGGTGTCATATCCGGCAGCACGGGCATGTTCCATGTCTTGCTCATTGGCAGCCATCAATTTGCCCGCATCGCGTTCGATCGCGTCGGCCATGGCCCGCAGTGCCGCATTTTTCTGATGGGTGTCCGCGCGGGCCACTGCGCGCGAAGCTTCACGCGCCTGTCGGCCAAGGGTGTGCATGTAGGTTTTGATATCCATGGCGTTACATAGCCTCTTTGGCCTGTTTCATAAGTTTGCTTTTGATGCGCTGCTGTTTCAGCCGCGACAGGTATTCGACGAAGACCTTGCCATTGAGGTGGTCGATCTCGTGCTGGATGCAGATCGCCAACAATCCCTCGGCATCGAGCTGAAAAGATTGGCCCTGCAGGTCGAGCGCCTGCACGCGAACCCGTTCGGCACGTGTCACCTTGTCGTAGATGCCGGGCACAGACAGACAGCCTTCTTCGTACTCGGTCTCACCATCACGGATGAGAATCTGGGGGTTGATGAAAGTGCGTAGGTCGTTTTTCTCTTCGCTGGTATCGATGACCACCATGCGGATATGACAATCGACCTGGGTGGCCGCCAAACCAATACCAGGAGCGGCATACATGGTTTCAGCCATGTCGGCAGCCAGCTGGCGAATGGCGTCGTCCACCACGCTAATCGACCTGGCCACGGTATGTAGACGGGGGTCGGGAAATCGGAGAATTTTCAGCAGAGACATGGCAACGAAAATACACAATACGGACAAAGGCACACCCTACGCAGGGCTTTCAGTTTCAAAGTTTCTGAATTATAACGGCCGGGCAATCGCTATCTCGGTTTGAACACGCTGGAGGTCTGAAACTGTGCGCATCCTTGTGTATTTCATCTGCTTTGCCCTCGCCGGGGCCTGCCAGGCAGACACCGTGCGCCTGCAGGAAGACGCGCCGCAACGGCATGTCGTGCAAAAGGGCGACACGCTCTGGGGCATTGCCTCGGTTTTTCTGAAAGACCCTTGGCGCTGGCCCGAAGTGTGGAAGCTGAATCACGCCGATATTCGCAACCCGCACCGTATCTTTCCTGGGGATACCGTGGTGTTGATGCAGGAAGAAGGGCAACCCCGACTTTTTGTGGAGCCCGGCCACCTCACCCGGACTATCAAGCTGTCGCCGCAGATCAAGACGGACGCCATCATCACCGAGAACCAGCCCATTCCCAGCATTCCTCTTGAGGCCATCGAGGCCGTGTGGGCACGCGGTGCGGTGGGAGAAGCCAAAGAGCTGGAATCTGCGCCCCGCATTCTTGGGGCGATGGATAACCGCATCATGCTGGCAAAGGGTGACCGGGTTTACGCCAGCCATGCCGATATTCCCAATCACGAATGGCGTCTCATGCGAATTGGCCAGGCCCTGCATAACCCGGATCGCCCGGAGGAAATCCTGGCTTACGAACTGACCTATCTGGGCAAAGCCGTCACGGAAACCTATGGCGACCCGCTGGTGGTTCGCATCACCGCCAACACTCAGGAAGTCATGGAGAGAGACCGCTTGCTGCCCGCCTGGGATGGCCATCCACCGCTCTTCATTCCTCATTCGCCCGACAAGCCCGTGCAAGCTCAGGTGGTGTCCACACTGGAGGGTGGGCTCAATGCCGGTACGTGGATGAATCTGGTGCTTAACCGTGGCCAGCGCGACGGCCTGGAAGCCGGGCATGTGCTGACCCTGTTCAAGGGGGGCCGCAGTATTGCTGACCCGAAGTGCCTGCGTGCCAACAAACTGGCCTTTATGAGTGGTGGCATCGATGGTCTGGCCAATGATTGCAAAATCAACGAAAACGACCGCGCCGCCTTGCCCGATACGGCGGTTGGCACGGCATTCGTTTACCGCGTGTTCGACAAACTGGCTTTCGCGCTGGTACTCAACAGCAGCCAGCCGGTTTCTCCCGGTGACAAGGCGCGCACCCCCTGACGCGTTCTGTCGCCACCATGCTGGATGAATCCACGCTTGCCGCTTGGCTCAGGCTGGAATCGGTGCCTGGCCTGGGCCCGGCAAACCTGCGGGCACTGCTCGCAGCCTTTGGCAATGTGGACGCCATTCTTGCCGCACACCCTCAGCAACTGGTGCCCTGGATCGGAGAGCGTCTGGCCCAGGCCATTGCCCTGAGTGCAACCAACCCAGCCAGCCAGCTATTGATCGAGTCCACGCTGACTTGGCTCAAGCAGCCCGGCAACCACTTTCTACCCTGTACCTGTGCGCAATACCCACCCCAACTACGCGAATTACCCGATGCCCCAGCCTGGCTGTACGTCAAAGGCGACCCGGCATGGTTGCAACGCCCCATGCTCGCCGTAGTGGGCAGCCGTTACGCCACGCCACAGGGGCTGCGCGATGCCACGGCGTTTGCACAGGCACTTTCCGAAGCCGGATTAACCATCATCAGCGGGCTGGCGCTGGGTGTGGATGCCGCCGCACATGAAGGCGGGCTGTCTGGGCTGGGATCAAGCATCGCGGTGGTCGGCACGGGGCTTGACCGGGTCTACCCTGCCCGCAACCGGACACTGGCGCACCGATTGGCTGAGCAGGGGGCGCTGGTTTCCGAGTTCCCCCTGGGCACCCCTCCCAAAACCGGCCACTTTCCCCGCCGCAACCGACTCATCAGTGGCTTGTCAAACGGCGTGCTGGTCATCGAAGCCGCACTCGAATCCGGATCACTGATCACGGCACGCTTAGCCGCAGAGCAGGGGCGCGAGGTCTTCGCTCTGCCCGGTTCGATTCACTCGCCCCTGTCAAAGGGCTGTCACCGTCTGATCAGAGAGGGTGCCAAACTGGTGGACTCAGCCAACGACGTGCTGGAAGAGTTGGCCGGACGTTTACGCTTTCACTCGCAAGCTGACACCATGGACGACGATAAACCAGAAGAAACCGTCGCCGATCCGCTACTCGATGCGCTTGCTACCACCTCATTGACAATGGACCAGTTGGCCGAACGCCTCAGCTTGACGGTCGAAGCGCTTTCCGTCAGGCTACTTTCAGCCGAAATGGATGGCTGCATTGCCCGCCTTCCTGGTGGGCTTTATCAACGTATCTACTGAGCATGTTCGACATTCTTCTCTATCTCTACGACACCTACCTCCTGGCCGACCAGATCCCGGATGCTGAACATTTGAGTCGCAAGCTCTCTGCGGCCGGCTTCGAAAACAGTGCCATCATGGAGGCGCTGGACTGGCTTTCCGGGCTGGAAGAGCTGCAGGCTGTCGAATTGGCCAGCAGTCCGCATGCCATCCGCATATACGGTACCGAAGAAGTTCGTCGACTTGCCTTGGAAGGCCGTGGATTTCTGGCTTTCCTTGAACAGTCCAATCTTTTGCCACCCCATGCCCGCGAATGGGTTATCGACCAAGCCTTGGCCCTGCCGGATGACGACATCTCTGCCGATCAGATCAAATGGATCGCCCTCATGGCGATATGGAAGCTGAAAGGTGCGGGCGACGTACTGTGGCTCGAAGATCTAGTGCGCGGCAGCGAAGAAGGCTGGCAGCCCTCGCTTCACTGAACTGCTTATTGTGAGCAAACAACTCATCATCGCCGAGAAACCATCGGTCGCCCAGGATATTGCCCGGGCACTGGGCGGCTTCAGCAAAGAAAAAGACTATTTCGAATCTGAAGAATATGTCCTCTCTTCTGCCGTAGGCCACCTGCTCGAACTCACCGTACCAGAGGAATACGAGGTCAAACGCGGCAAATGGTCTTTTGCACACTTGCCCGTCATTCCGCCACGTTTCGCCCTGCAACCTATCGCCAAGAGCGAAGACCGCCTCAAGCTGCTGTTGCGACTGATTAAGCGCAAAGAAATCACCGGCCTGATCAACGCCTGTGATGCGGGCCGTGAAGGCGAGCTGATCTTCAATTACATCGTTCAACACAGCGGTGCCAAAAAACCGATACGGCGTCTGTGGCTGCAATCCATGACGCAAGGCGCAATTCGTGACGGCTTCGCCGGTTTGCGCGATGCCAGCGAAGTCGAAGGTTTACGCACCGCCGCAGTCTGTCGCGCCGAAAGTGATTGGCTCATCGGGATCAACGGCACACGAGCCATCACGGCCTTCAATTCCAAGACGGGGGGGTTTCACCTGACCACCGTGGGCCGGGTACAAACTCCGACACTTACGGTCGTGGTCGAACGCGAAGAAAAAATTCGCACTTTCAAACCCCGCGCCTACTGGGAACTCGAAGGTCACTTCACCGCTGAAAAAGGGGCTTATCACGGGCGCTGGTTTGATGAGCGCTTCAAAAAAGACGACGAAAACCGCAACGGTGATGAGCACGCTTCGGCTTTTCGCCTCTGGGATCAGGCTCAGGCTGAAAGCATCCGCAACGCCTGTATCGGACAACCCGCTCGCGCCGAGGAAGACACCAAACCTTCCAGCCAGCTTTCCCCGCTGCTATACGATCTGACCAGCCTGCAACGCGAAGCCAACAACCGCTTCGGTTTTTCTGCCAAAACAACGCTCGGACTGGCGCAGGCTCTGTATGAAAAACACAAAGTACTCACTTACCCCCGTACCGATGCACGCGCCTTGCCTGAAGACTATCTTGGAACAGTCAAAAGCACGCTAGGTAGCCTGCCTCAGGAATACGCGGTGTTTTCTGCAGAAATTCTTGAACAGGGCTGGGTCAAACCCAACAAACGGATTTTCAACAACACCAAGATTTCCGACCACTTTGCCATCATCCCGACGGGCACCCAGCCGAAAACCCTCTCGGAAGCCGAGGAAAAAATCTACGACATGGTGACCCGCCGTTTTCTGGCTGTGTTTTACCCTGCGGCGGAATACCAGATCACCACTCGGATCACCCACATCGCCAACCATGCCTTCAAAACCGAAGGGCGTGTACTGGTTTCTCCCGGCTGGCTGAGTGTTTATGGCAAAGCGGCACCGACAGACAGTGATCAGGGAGACGGCAGCCCCAATCTACCGCCACTACTCGCCAATGAAATACTGAACACACAAGATATCGCCCTCAAAGCTTTGCACACCCGCCCCCCCGCACGTTTCACAGAAGCTACGCTGCTGAGCGCCATGGAAGGCGCAGGCAAGATGGTGGATGACGAAGAAATGCGGGCCGCCATGGCCGGGCGAGGCTTGGGCACACCCGCCACACGTGCACAGATCATCGAAAACCTCATCGCCGAGACTTATCTTTACCGTGAAGGCAAAGAGCTTGTCCCGACCGCAAAAGCTTTTTCTCTCATCACCTTGCTGCGAGGCCTGGGTATTTCCGAGCTAGCCTCACCCAGTCTGACCGGCGAGTGGGAATACAAGCTCGCGCAAATGGAGCGGGGGAAACTCAGCCGTGATGATTTCATGGAACACATCACCGCCCTGACACGCGAAATCGTCGATCGGGCCAAACGCTATGAGTCCGACACAGTGCCCGGTGATTTCGTCACGCTGACCTCCCCTTGTCCCAAATGCGGTGGCGTGGTGAAAGAAAATTACAAGAAGTTTGCCTGCCAAAGCTGCGACTGGAGCGCCTGGAAAATCGTCGCAGGCCGTCAATTTGAGATCCATGAGGTAGAAACCTTGCTGCGTGAGCGGCGCGTCGGGCCTTTGACTGGTTTCCGCAACAAGATGGGGCGCCCCTTCGATGCAGAGATCCGCCTCAATGACGCACATCAACCTGAATTCGATTTCGGCCAACCACGCGATGGTGAAGCCGATGTGGAACCCATCGATTTTTCCAGCCAGGAACCCTTAGGGCCCTGCCCGAAGTGCGGGGCATCGGTGTTCGAACACGGAGCGTCATATGTGTGTGAACACAGTGTGGGCACGACCCGATCCTGCGATTTCCGCAGCGGCAAGATCATCCTGCAACAGGTTCTTGATCGTGAGCAAATGCAAAAACTGCTGGGTCAGGGCAAAACCGATCTACTCACCGGCTTTATCTCTGCACGCACCCGCCGCAAATTTTCTGCTTTTCTGGTACGAGACAAGATGGGCAAAGTCGGTTTCGAATTCGAGCCTCGCGCCACCACCGCAAAAACCACTGGCCAAAGTGCCATAAGTGGCCGTGAGCTCGGCAATCACCCCAAAGATGGCAAACCCGTCTTGCTGAAATCGGGGCGATTCGGCCCGTATGTGCAACACGGCAAACTCATGGCATCGATCCCTAAAGCAAAACAACCCGAAGAAGTAACCTTGGAAGAGGCCGTGGTCTTGCTGTCAGAAAAAGCCGATAAATCAGCAAAATAGGCCGTTTTTTCCGTGGTACAACAGGCGAAGACTCGATTAGAATAATTCTAATCGGTATGCCGCGACGTATCCTGCGTGCACACCTGATTTCGTACGTTTCTTAATTTGTTGTCTTCCCCCAAACATCAAGAGGTCAAAAATGGCTGTTCTCGTTGGTAAAAAAGCCCCCGATTTCACCGCTGTTGCCGTCATGGGCGACAACGACATGGATGAAAATTTCAACTTGTCTGCCTATACCAAGGACAAGTACGCCGTTATCTTTTTCTACCCCCTCGATTTCACCTTTGTATGCCCATCTGAGCTGCTGGCCTTCGACCATCGTCTGGCTGAATTCCAGAAGCGCAACGTAGAAGTCATTGGCGTTTCCATCGATTCCCACTTTACTCATCTGGCCTGGAAAAACACCGCCATCAACAACGGCGGGATCGGCAAGGTGGGTTATCCCCTCGTGGCTGACATCAAGCATGAAATCTGCAAAGCCTACGACGTAGAAGCCGAAGGTGGCGTGGCCTATCGTGGCTCCTTCCTGATCGACAAGTCTGGTGTTGTGCGCCACCAGGTCGTCAATGACTTACCTTTGGGCCGTAACGTTGACGAAATGCTGCGTATGGTTGATGCGTTGCAATTTACCGAAGTGCATGGCGAAGTCTGCCCGGCGGGCTGGAAGCACGGGGATGAAGGCATGAAAGCCTCCACCAGCGGCGTGGCCGAATATCTGGCCAAGCACGGCGAAACACTCTGATCGGCCTTTTGGTCATGTCTCAAAAAGGGAGCTTCGGCTCCCTTTTTCATGCACTTGACGTGAAGAAATTCACTTTCACGGGGGCATGGCCAACTTAGCAATCCTGATCACCGCTGGCACTACTCGTCGACTGGAAATAAAAAACGCCGCATAAAGCGGCGTTCTACTGGCAAAGACAAACTCAGCCGCGACGCATCGAATCGAAGAAATCGGCATTGGTCTTGGCCGAACGCACCCGGTCGCTGAGAAATTCCATCGCCTCCAGATCGTCCATGGGGTAAAGCAACTTGCGCAGTACCCAGATCTTCTGCAGCGCACTGGCCTCGATGAGCAGCTCTTCCTTGCGAGTACCAGAACGATTGACATTGATGGCCGGGTATACCCGTTTCTCTGCCATACGCCGGTCCAGGTGGATTTCCATATTGCCAGTACCCTTGAACTCCTCATAAATCACATCATCCATACGCGAGCCCGTTTCAACCAGCGCCGTCGCGATGATGGTCAGGCTGCCACCCTCCTCGATGTTGCGTGCCGCCCCGAAAAAGCGTTTCGGCTTTTGCAAGGCATTGGCATCAACGCCGCCGGTAAGCACCTTCCCTGAGGCGGGCTGTACCGTGTTGTACGCACGCGCCAAGCGCGTGATGGAGTCCAGCAGGATAACCACATCTTTTTTGTGCTCCACCAAGCGCTTGGCCTTTTCAATGACCATCTCAGCCACTTGCACATGGCGGTTGGCGGGTTCGTCGAATGTGGAGGCCACCACCTCACCCTTCACCGTACGCGTCATTTCCGTCACTTCTTCCGGGCGCTCATCAATCAGCAATACGATGAGCACGGCTTCCGGATGATTGGCCGTGATGGCGTGTGCAATATGCTGCAGCATCACAGTTTTGCCGGATTTGGGCGGTGCGACGATCAACCCACGCGAGCCCTTGCCGATGGGGGCGATGATGTCGACGATACGCCCGGTCATGTTCTCCTCGGCGCGGATATCGCGCTCCAGCCGGAAAGGCTGATTGGGGAATAGCGGCGTCAGATTTTCAAACAGGATCTTGTGCTTGAGGGCTTCGATCGGTCCACCATTGGCCACATCCAGCTTGGTCAGCGCGAAGTAACGCTCACCATCTTTGGGCGTGCGAATCTCCCCGGAAATGGTGTCACCTGTGTGCAAGTTGAAGCGCCGAATCTGTGAGGGCGAGATGTAGATGTCATCAGGGCTCGACAGATACGAAGTATCGGGTGACCGCAGGAAACCAAAGCCATCGGGCAGGATTTCGAGCACCCCATCTCCCTGAATGGTTTCTCCCGCTCTCGCCTTTTTCTTCAAAATGGCAAAGATGAGTTCCTGTTTGCGCATGCGGTTGGCGTTCTCGATGCCGTTGGCCTCGGCCATTTCGAGAAGCTGGGAAACGTGCAATTGCTTGAGTTCTGAGAGGTGCATGGCCTGATTTTTTGAAAAGGACGGGCCAGGATGGCCGCGAACAGGGAGGGGAGAGGAGGGAAACCGGTGCCCGGCAGAATGCGGACACCGGGAACTAGCGAAAATTAGATGTTGCTATCAACAAACGCAGTCAGTTGCGATTTGGAGAGGGCACCAACCTTGGTGGCTTCAACATTGCCATTCTTGAAGATCATGAGGGTGGGAATGCCACGGATACCATATTTGGGGGGGGTGCCCTGGTTTTCATCGATATTCAGCTTGCACACCTTCAGACGCCCGGCATATTCCTTGGCCACTTCATCAAGAATGGGGGAAATCATCTTGCACGGACCACACCAGTCAGCCCAGTAATCCACCAAAACGGGAAGGGGGGACTGCAGGACTTCCTGCTCGAAGGTGTCATCAGTGACGTAATGGATGTGTTCGCTCATGTTGGGAACCTCTTTGTGGAAACTGGCTGAAATGGGGTAGGTAGACGTGCGGTAGAAATAACCTGATGGCGTTTGCTACAAACTCAACAGGCTGAAACGCTTATGAACTTATGTCGCGCAATGCTAGCGAAAAAGTTATGTCGAGAAAAGCGTAATTACCTGTCTAAAATTTCGCCGTTGAAATCAGGCAAAGACAAGATGGATTATGTCGTCATCATCGGCCTTGGACAATTGGGTCGAGTTTTCGCAGCAGGCTTGCTCCGCATCGGGCACGTCGTTATTCCTGTCAACCGTGGCGACGACCTGCAACGTCGCTCGGCTGAATACCCAACACCCACGCTGGTTCTGGTCGCAGTCGCCGAAAAAGATCTGCCCTCTGTGCTGGCACAGATGCCTGCGCCATGGAAATCCAGGCTGGGGTTTCTGCAAAATGAACTGCTACCGCGTGACTGGCTGAAATACGGCATCGAATATCCGACTATCGTTTCCGTGTGGTTCGAGAAAAAGAAAGGTATGGATGCCAAACCCCTGATCGCTTCCCCTGCGTTCGGCCCGCAGGCAGAGCGCCTGACCACTGCGCTCTTGGCACTCGAACTCCCCGCCGTGCGGTTGGATACCCCTCATCAATTGTTATGGGAACTGGTTCGCAAGAATCTCTACATTCTTACAACCAACCTGGCCGGCCTGGAAACACAAAGCAATGTCAGCACGCTCTGGCAGCAACATCGCGTGCTGGCCGAAGCGGTTGCCCATGACGTGCTCGATCTCCAGGAATGGCTGACCGGTGAGATTTTCGAACGTACAGCATTGCTCTCAGGCATGTTGGCAGCCTTTCAAGCTGATCCTGAACACACCTGTGCCGGACGCAGTGCCCCCGCAAGACTGGCTCGTGCCCTCGGTTACGCCAATCAGGCTGGGCTCGCTGTCACAACACTGCGTGACCTTGCCGCACGCCATCTCCCGAGTTGAGCAACCTCAAATCAGCACGATGGATCACTCCGGTGTCGCTTCAAGCAACTCCAGTGTGACCGATGACATCAATTGCATCTCGGCCACATCAATCACATAAGGCGGCATGAAATACACGGTGTCGCCTATCGGTCGGATAAACAGCCCCTTTGCCAAAGCTCGCTGGTGGAAATCCTGAGCAAATGCGGGGGGGGCATTGGCGACTTCAAACGCCCAGATCATGCCCAGATGACGAAAATGACGTACCCGTCTGTGCGCCGCCAAAGGAAGTAGGCATTGGTTGAATAATGCAGCTTTCTCGCGGTTGGCCTGCAATACGCCATCTTCGTCAAAGATATCCAGCACCGCCAAGGCCGCCCGACACGCCAGAGGGTTACCCGTATAAGAATGTGAATGCAGAAACCCCCGTGCCGTGGCATCGTCATAGAACGCTGCATAGACGGCATCCTGGGTCAACACGCATGACAGCGGCAAATAGCCTCCGGTGATGCCCTTGGACAAACACATGAAATCGGCGCGGATGTTTGCCTGCTCGCAGGCAAACATGGTGCCAGTGCGACCAAAGCCCACGGCAATTTCATCAGCGATGAGGTGCACGCCGTAAGCATCACACAACTGCCGTGCCCGAGCGAGATACACCGGGTGATACATGCCCATGCCTGCGGCCCCCTGCACCAGAGGTTCAACAATCAGGGCCGCAGTTTCATCGGCATGTTGCGCCAACAACATTTCCAGGCTGACTGCCGCTCGCAGGGCGTAATCATGGGCACTCTCGCCTGCTTCTGCCAAACGCCAGTCCGGGCTCATCACCTGCCGTGTCGAGCACAGCAATGAAGCATAGGCTTCCTTGAACAGAGGCACATCGGTCACGGACAACGCACCCAGCGTTTCGCCGTGGTAGCCGTTTTTCAGGCTGATAAAGCCATGTTTTTGGGGGTGCCCCTGGTTACGCCAGTAATGCGTGCTCATCTTCAAGGCAATTTCGGTTGCCGATGCACCATCAGAGCCATAAAAAGCATGCCCCAACCCAGTCAATGCAGCCAGCCGCTCAGAGAGCTCAACAACCGGGCCATGCGTACATCCCGCCAGAATGACGTGTTCGATGCGTTCGAGCTGGTCACGTAGGGCTGCATTGATACGCGCATTGGCGTGGCCAAACAGGTTGACCCACCAGGAAGAAATGGCGTCGAGATAACGCTGTCCCTCGTAATCCACCAACCAGGGGCCCGAACCACTGGCAATGGGCAGGGGCGGTGCCTGTTCGAGATGTTTCATCTGCGAACAGGGGTGCCACAGCGCACGACGGCTACGGTCAAGCCAGTCGGCGTTGCTCATGTCCATCGGGGAGATTTACTCAAAAAAACCTTTGGAGAGCAGCTCCATGGTGAGAAGCCGGTAATCATGTGCACCGGTAGATTCAGATGCATAGGAAAACACATCCATGCCGTGGGCAGGGCTTTCGGACAACGCCGGATCATCGCTGATGCGGGTTTCACACAAGCGGCTGCCATAACGGCTCTTGAGCGTAACCAATGCTTCTCGGCACAACGGCTTGCCTTCATCGAACCGGGTCAGTACGACGCGACGCTCGATCTGCCGTTTGAGGGGGCCTTCCAACACATTCAAGGCCAAATCCAGACGATTCAGCCCCTGAATCGCAAGGTAATCGGCTGTCACCGGTATCAGCACCCGCTTGGCCGCAAACAGGGCATTCAGTGACAACACACCCAACGCGGGTGCGCAATCGATGAGAACGGGCGATTCCGGTTGCTCGGCAAACCGCTCCAAGCCCTTTCTCAAGGTACCAGCCACACCGGGCGCAGAACCCAACAAGGCATCGACTTTGGAAAGGTCAGGGTGTCCGGCCAAAAGGCGCAGGCCGCTGGGCAGTTTCCGAATCAGTCTGTCGAGAGGAACCTGTTCGCGAAAAAAGGCCGCTACGGTGGCATTTCCCGGTGCATGACGCACCCCCAAAGCCAGGCTGACATGCGCCTGGGGATCAAGATCGACGACCAGGGGCTTGCGCTCCAGCAAGGCTAACGACGCTGCCACATTCAGGCAGGTTGTGGTTTTACCCACCCCGCCTTTCTGGTTGAAGACCGCGATCACTGCCATGAAAACATTCTCCTATTCAACGGTGACAGACTTGGCAAGATTGCGAGGCTGATCCACGTCCGTTCCTTTCAGCACTGCCGCATGGTAGGCCAGTAGCTGCAATGGCACGCTGTAGACAATGGGTGCCGTACTTGGGCAAATGTCTGACAGCGTCAGATTCTGGAAACGATCCAGTTCGATCTTGACGTTCTTGTCACTGAACAGGAATAGCTCGCCACCTCGGGCACGCACCTCCTGAAGGTTCGACAGCACTTTGTCGAGCAGGGGATCATTGGGCAGGGCACAAATCACCGGCATGCTGGCATCCACCAATGCGAGCGGGCCATGTTTCAGCTCACCCGCAGGATAGGCCTCGGCATGAATGTAAGAAATTTCCTTAAGCTTCAGCGCACCTTCCAGCGCGATCGGGAAAAATGGGCCGCGCCCGAGGAACAAGGCATGCAGCTTGTCTGAAAACGACTCGGCCATAACTTTGATCGAGTCTGACAGGCTCAATGCCACTTCAACCTGACGAGGCAGAGATTGCAGCTCGTTGACCCAGGTTTCTTCCTGTTCTGCCGTCATGCCTTGCCGACGAGCCAGCGCCAGTGTCAGCAAACGCAACGCCGTCAGTTGCGTGGTAAAGGCCTTGGTCGACGCAACACCGATTTCTGGGCCGGCACGGGTCATCAAAGCCACATCGGACTCACGCGTCAGAGAGGATTCAGGAACGTTGCAGATGGTCATCGAACCGATATAACCAGCTTGCTTCGCGCCTCGCAGGGCGGCTAGGGTATCAGCCGTTTCACCAGACTGCGAAATGGAAAGAAACAGGGTGCCTTCAGGCACAACCACACGGCGGTAACGGTATTCGCTCGCCACTTCGACATGACAAGGTACACCCACCTCTTCCAGCCAATACTTGGCCACCAGCCCGGCATGATAACTCGTGCCACAAGCGATGATGTGCACACCTTTTGTGGCATCGAACAACATCTGTGCCTTGTGCCCAAAACTTTCTTCAAGCAGACGGCCTTTATGAATGCGCCCCTCCAGGGTTTCGGCAATCACAGTGGGCTGCTCGTAGATCTCCTTGAGCATGTAATGCGCATAGGGCCCTTTTTCGGTGGTGGACGCCGCCAACTGAGACAGGCGCTCTGGACGTTCCACGGGGGTGCCGTGCACGTCGAAGACATGCACGCTGTCTCGGCGAATTTCCGCAATATCGCCCTCTTCAAGGAACATGAAACGCTGTGTCACCGGCAATAGGGCAAACACGTCAGAGGCGATAAAGTTCTCGCCAAAGCCCAACCCGATCACCAGAGGACTGCCCGCACGCGCCACGATCAGGCGATCAGGGTCATCGGCACAGATCACCGCCAATCCATATGCACCAACGAGCTGTTTGATGGCCAGCTTGACCGCTTCCAGCAGGTCCGGTGTCGATTGACGTATGTGCGCCAACAAGTGGGCGATCACCTCGGTATCGGTTTCCGAAGTAAAACGATAGCCCAGTGACTCAAGTTCAGCATGCAGCTCAGCATGATTTTCAATGATGCCGTTGTGCACCACCGCCAAACCATCGCCACTCATGTGTGGATGGGCATTGCGTTCTGCCGGCACCCCGTGCGTCGCCCAGCGGGTATGCGCAATACCCATGTCGCCGGGAACGGGCGAGGTTTCAACCATATCCCGCAGGCACGCCACTTTGCCAACGGCGCGTAAACGCGACATGGCACCATTGGCATTGCGTACAGCGACTCCCGCTGAATCATAGCCTCGATATTCGAGTCGTTTCAGGCCTTCCAGCAGGATAGGCACCACATTGCGCTGGGCAATCGCGCCGACGATTCCGCACATGAAAAACGCTCCTTTATTTCTTTTTGACTGGTCGTGTCCAGCCGGAAATGGTGACCTGCTTGACGCGCGACAAGGTCAATTGCCCCTCGGGGGCATCACGCGTAAGGGTTGTGCCTGCTCCCAGTGTTGCGCCTTTACCCACCACCACGGGTGCAATCAATTGTGTATCCGAACCAATGAAGACATCATCTTCGATGACCGTACGGAATTTGTTGGCACCATCGTAGTTGCAGGTGATGGTACCCGCGCCGATGTTGACGTTACATCCGACAGTCGCATCCCCCACATAAGAAAGATGGTTGATCTTGCTACCTTGGCTGACCTGCGCATTTTTCAGTTCGACGAAATTGCCGATATGCACATTTTCTGCCAGCTCGGTGCCTGGACGAATGCGCGCATAGGGGCCGATGACGGCCCGTGCCCCCAGGGTTGCAGACTCAATATGACAGAACGGTTTGATTTCGACGCCCTCGCCTAGCACGACGTTCTTGAGCACACAATGTGCGCCCACCTTCACCCCATTGCCCAAGGTCACACGCCCTTCGAACACGCAGTTGACATCAATCACGACGTCTTGCCCGCAAGTCACTTGCCCGCGCACATCCAGCCTAGCGGGATCCATCAAGGTGGCACCTTGGGTCATCAGGGCCTGCGCAATGTTGCGCTGGTGAAGGCGCTCCAATTCGGCCAGTTGCTGGCGACTATTGACACCCAATACTTCCCATTCGGCAGCAGGATGACACGGCATCACCCTCTCGCCTTCTGCGGACGCCATCGCGATGATGTCGGTCAGGTAATACTCGCCCTGTGCATTGTTATTGGACAAGCGTGCCAACCACTGCGTGAGCTTATTGACTGGCAAAGCGAGAATCCCGGTGTTGACTTCATTGATTGCCAACTCTTCTGCGCTGGCATCCTTGTGTTCGACGATACGCTCCACCTGACCATGGCTGTTGCGAACAATTCGTCCGTAGCCCGCCGGGGCTTCAAGCCTGACCGTCAGCAAGGCAATGGCACCCTCGCGGGCAATCAACATCATTTCCTGTAGCGTTTCCGATCGAATCAGGGGCACATCGCCATACAGAATCAGGCAGAGCGCGTCTGGATCAAGATGGGGCACGGCCTGCTGGACGGCATGCCCGGTACCCAGTTGTGGCTCCTGTTTCGCCCAGCGCAAATCAACTCGCCCTATCGTTTGCGGCAGGGGTTCACCCCCATGCCCGTACACCACACAGATACGTTCCGGCCCAAGTTCTGCTGCGGCATCAAGCACATGAGCCAACAGGGGCTGGCCTGCCAATGGATGCAGCACTTTCGGTAAATCAGATTTCATCCGAGTGCCTTTGCCTGCGGCTAGCACGACAATATTGAGGGGACGCACGGTTTCAGAAGACATTGGCAACATCAAGGCTGTTGAACGCGCGTAAGTATAAAAGCCTTTCTGGAATCACCGGCAGGCATACAAACAAAAACGGCAGCCCTGAAGCTGCCGTTTTAACGATGCAATTAACGCAATCAATGACTGATCTTTCGCAATTTCTCGATAGCCGCCAACTGCGCCACCGCTTCTGCGAGCTCCGCCTGTGCCCTGGCGTAATCCATGGCACCGCTTCGGTCACTCATGGCTTCCTCGGCCTGACGCTTCGCTTCCAGCGCACGAGCCTCATCCAGGTCGGCACCACGGATAGCCGTATCGGAGAGGATGGTGATGACACCGGGCTGCACTTCGAGTATGCCGCTCGATACGTAGATCACATCTTCCTCAAGCTTGTCCGGCGACTTGATGCGCACGGAGCCTGGTTTCAAACGAGTCAACAACGGGGTATGGCGGGGATAAATCCCTACTTCACCCATCTCGGCCGGCACGATGACAAACTCGGCCAAGCCCGAGTAAATCGCGGCTTCCGCGCTGACGATATCGACATGAATGGTCATTGCCATAACTAACCCCGGTTAGAGTGAGCAGGGAGCGTAAGAAAGAGAACACGTATCATCTCTTCACCCCCCGATTTCTCACTGGATGGTCTTCGCCTTTTCGACAGCTTCGTCGATCGTGCCAACCATGTAGAAAGCCTGTTCAGGCAAATGATCATATTCGCCTGCAACAATGGCCTTGAAGGCAGAGATGGTGTCTTTCAGCGAAACATATTTCCCTGGCGCTCCAGTGAATGCCTCTGCCACAAAAAACGGCTGCGACAAATAGCGCTGAATTTTACGAGCGCGCGCCACAGAGAGTTTGTCCTCAGGAGAAAGCTCGTCCATGCCCAAGATGGCAATGATGTCACGCAACTCTTTGTAACGCTGCAAGGTGGCCTGCACCGAACGTGCAACAGAGTAGTGCTCTTCACCCACGACCAGCGGATCCAGCTGACGCGAAGTGGAATCAAGCGGGTCCACCGCCGGATAAATACCCAGCTCAGCCACCTGACGAGACAGCACCAAAGTCGCATCCAGGTGCGCAAAGGTGGTTGCCGGCGAGGGATCGGTCAAATCATCCGCTGGCACGTAGACCGCTTGGAAAGAAGTAATGGAACCCGTACGGGTAGACGTAATACGCTCCTGCAATGCCCCCATCTCCGAAGCCAGCGTCGGCTGGTAACCCACGGCGGAAGGCATCCGCCCCAACAGCGCGGATACTTCAGTGCCTGCCAAGGTATATCGATAAATGTTATCAACGAAAAACAACACGTCACGGCCTTCGTCACGGAAATATTCAGCCATGGTTAGGCCGGTCAAGGCTACGCGCAAGCGGTTGCCCGGGGGTTCGTTCATCTGGCCATAGACCAGGGATACCTTGTCAAGAACGCCACCATCTTTCATCTCGTGGTAGAAATCGTTGCCTTCGCGGGTACGCTCGCCCACGCCGGCAAACACGGAAAAACCGGAGTGCTCCACAGCGATGTTGCGGATGAGTTCCATCAGGGTCACGGTCTTGCCTACACCGGCACCGCCAAACAGGCCAACCTTACCGCCTTTGGCGATAGGCATGACCAAATCGATCACTTTGATACCGGTTTCCAAAATTTCCACGGCAGCGGCTTGGTCTGCGTAGGCGGGCGCTTTGCGGTGAATAGGCCAGCGCGCTTCAGACTCAACCGGGCCAGCCTCGTCAACGGGATTACCGAGCACATCCATGATCCGGCCCAGCGTGGCCTGACCAACCGGAACGGTAATGGGGGCCCCCGTATTCTTGACCGCAGCACTACGCTTGAGGCCGTCAGTAGACCCCATGGCGATAGTACGGACTATGCCGTCACCCAACTGTTGTTGCACCTCGAAGGTGAGGGCAGGGCTGTCCATGGTAATGGCGTCATAGACCTTGGGCATGGCTCCGCGGGGGAACTCCATGTCCACCACCGCGCCGATGATCTGAACGATTTTTCCTTCGGTCATGGCTGTTTCCTAATCTCTTGAGCTATCGAATTCATTACAAATGGGTTAGACCGCTGCCGCACCGGCAACAATCTCGCTGATCTCTTGGGTAATCGCCGCTTGGCGGGTCTTGTTGTAGACCAGTTTTAGTTCACCGATGACGTTCTTGGCATTGTCAGAAGCGGCTTTCATGGCCACCATCCGCGCGGACTGTTCACACGCGATATTCTCTGCCACTGCCTGATAAATCAGTGCTTCGATATAACGTACCATCAGACTGTCGACCACACCCTTAGCCTCTGGCTCGTAAATGTAGTCCCAGTGTTGAGGGGCCTGATCCATGACACCCTCCTCAGCAGCCAACGGCACAAGCTGTGTGAAAGCGGGTTCTTGTTTCATGGTGGATACAAAACGGCTGTAGATCAGATAAATGGCATCGATCCGGCCCTCTTTGTAAGCATCCAGCATGACCTGTACAGGGCCGATCAGCTTTTCCATGTGGGGGGTATCGCCCAGCCCGGTGACCTGCGAAGCGATGTTGATGCCAAGACGTTGGATGAACCCCAGCCCCTTATTGCCCACCACACAAACATCTGCTTCGAGCCGCTGCTCTTCCCAGGTTTTCAGCTTGCTCAGGGCCATGCGCAAGGCATTGGTATTCAAACCGCCACACAAGCCCTTGTCAGTTGTCACAAGAATTAAGCCAACGCGCTTCACCTGCTCCCGGGCGACAACAAACGGATGTTTGTACTCCGGGTGAGCCTGGCTGAAATGGGCCGCCACACGTGCAATTTTCTCTGCATAAGGGCGCGCATGACGCATGCGCTCCTGTGCTTTGCGCATCTTGGCAGCAGCCACCATTTCCATGGCGCGCGTGATCTTGCGCGTGTTTTCCACGCTCTTGATCTTGCTGCGTATTTCTTTTCCAGCGGCCATGTTTCACTCGCTCCGATCAATCAGTAAGCGGCGCTTGCCTTGAAATCTTCAATGGCAGCGACCAGTTGCTTCTCCGTCTCACCATCAAGATCACCGGTCGATTGCACCTTCTCCATGATCGCGGCGTACTTGCCCTTCAGGAAAGATTGCAGCGAAGCTTCAAAAGCCAGCGCACGTTTCACTTCCACGTCATCCATGTAGCCCCGGTTTACAGCAAACAGGGTCACGGCCATCTCGGCCACGTTCATGGGTGAGTACTGGAACTGTTTCATGAGCTCGGTCACCATCTTGCCGCGCTCAAGCTGCTTGCGGGTAGCTTCGTCAAGATCAGAAGCAAACTGAGCAAACGCCGCCAGTTCACGATACTGGGCCAAAGCCAGACGAATACCCCCACCGAGCTTCTTGATCACCTTGGTCTGCGCCGCGCCACCTACTCGCGAGACAGAAAGGCCCGCATTGATGGCCGGGCGAATACCCGCATTGAACAGATCGGATTCCAGAAAAATCTGGCCGTCAGTAATGGAAATGACGTTGGTCGGCACAAAAGCGGAGACGTCACCCGCCTGCGTTTCAATCACAGGCAAAGCCGTCAGAGAACCCGTTTTGCCTTTGACCGCGCCATTGGTCTTTTTCTCGACATAATCGGCGTTCACTCGTGCAGAACGCTCCAGCAGACGTGAGTGCAGATAGAACACATCGCCAGGGTAGGCTTCACGACCGGGAGGACGACGCAACAGCAGGGAAATCTGGCGATACGCCCAAGCCTGCTTGGTGAGATCGTCATAAACAATCAAAGCATCCCGACCGGTATCACGGAAATATTCCCCCATGGAACAACCGGCATAAGGTGCGATGAATTGCATGGCTGCCGGATCAGAGGCTGTCGCCGCGACGATGATGGTATGCGCCATCGCACCATGCTCTTCCAGTTTGCGCACAACGTTGGCAACAGAAGAGGCTTTCTGCCCCACCGCTACGTAGATACACAAAACCCCGGTGCTTTTCTGGTTGATGATGGTGTCGATAGCAACGGCGGTCTTACCCGTCTGGCGGTCACCAATGATCAGCTCACGCTGCCCCCGACCGATCGGCACCATGGAATCCACCGATTTCAGCCCCGTTTGCATGGGCTGCCCCACGGACTGACGATCAATCACACCGGGCGCAATTTTCTCAATGGGGGATGTTTCTGTAGCGGCAATAGGGCCCTTGGCGTCAATCGGCTGCCCTAGTGCGTTGACTACACGACCGAGCAGCGCCTCCCCGACAGGCACTTCAAGGATGCGTCCGGTACATTTGACCGTATCACCCTCAGTAATATGCTCATATTCGCCCAACACCACGGCACCAACGGAATCGCGCTCCAAGTTCAGCGCCATACCGAAAACGTTGCCGGGAAACTCCAGCATTTCGCCCTGCATGACATCGGCCAAGCCATGGATACGGACGATGCCGTCAGTAACGGACACGACAGTGCCCTGAGTGCGCAGCTGCGAGCCAGACTCCAGACTCTGGATCCGGCTCTTGATCAGCTCACTGATTTCAGACGGGTTGAGTTGCATAACTACTCCGATTCTCTAATCAAGCTTTTAGGGTAACGCTCAGGCTTCCCAGCCCACCACGCACCGACGCATCCATCACTTCATCACCCACCTGAATAACTATTCCACCGATGAGATCGGCATCCACAGACTGGGTTGCATTGATCTTGCGTCCAAATTTGGTTTCCAGTTTTGCGGCCAAGCTCGCCAACTGCTCGGCTGACATTTCGTAGGCAGTGCAAACATGGGCATTCAACTCGCCTTCCTGTGCAGCCTTCAAAGCCTCGAACAAGGAAACGATTTCCGGTACCAGAGGCAAACGCTTGTTCTCGGACAACACGTGCACCAGATTCGCCCCCTCTTGCCCGAGCTGACCACCACAGATAGACAGCACCACTTCTGCGACACGGGCACTATCCACCGCAGGATTGAGGGCCAACGCAAGCATCTGCTCATCTGCGGCAACTGCAGCCAATATTGCCAAGCGCTGAGACCACGGCTCCCAAGTATTGCCCTGCGCTGCCAGCTTGCCTACCGCTTCAGCATAGGGTCGCGCCAAGGTTGCTCTTTCCATCGTCTTTTCCTGTGTTTACAGCTCGTTCTTGATGGATTCCAGCAAGTCAGCATGCACCGCCGGATTCACCTCACGACGCAGGATGCGACTCGCACCTGCAACCACAAGGGCCGCAACGTCGGCACGCAGAGCCTCTCTGGCCCGATGGCTTTCCTGTTCAATCTCGGCCTTGGCTGCGGCAATCAGGCGATCGCCTTCCTCCCGTGCGGACTGCTTGGCCTCCTCGATCAGCTGCTGAGCACGTTTCTCTGCTTGAACAAGAATTTCCGCCGACTTCTGCTTGGCTTCATGCAAGCTTTCGGTTGCCCGTTTGGCAGCCAATTCCAACTCATGCTTGCCACGATCAGCGGCAGCAAGACCATCCGCGATTTGTTTACGACGAGTTTCCAGCGCAGTCACGATCGGTGGCCAGACATATTTCATGCAGAACCACACGAACAAAGCGAACGTGACGGACTGCCCGATCAGGGTCATATTGATATTCATGACCGATCCTCTTGCAGGTTAAGGCGCTTGCGCAACAATTAAGCAGCCACAGCAAACAGAACGTACATGGCCAGACCGACAGCAATCATCGGCACCGCATCGACCAGACCCATGACGATAAAGAACTGGGTACGCAACATGGGGATCAACTCGGGTTGACGCGCGGCACCCTCAAGAAAGCGGCCACCGAGGATACCAATACCCACGGAAGCGCCCAGAGCGCCCAAACCCATCATGAGTGCGCCGGCGATGTAAAGCAGTGCGTGTTCCATGTAAATCTCCTTTCAAATAAATCAGTGATGTTCTTGGTGAGCCATGTCCAGATAGACAATGGTCAAAGTCATGAAAATAAAGGCCTGCAGCGTAATCACAAGAATGTGGAACACGGCCCACACCCATTGCAGCACACCTCCCGTCAGCGCCAAAACCGCACCTTGCGCAAATAACAGGGCAATCAGGATAAAGATCATTTCCCCCGCGTACATGTTGCCAAACAACCGCAACGCCAGGGAAACCGGCTTGGCCAACAGGTTGACCCCCTCCAGGAAGAGGTTGGCAGGCAAACCAAACTTGCCGAAGGGCTGCAAGGTCAACTCACCTACAAAACCGCCCACGCCCTTCATTTTCACGCTGTAGTACAACACCAGGAAAAATACGGATAGCGACATGCCGAACGTGGCATTGGGGTCGGTCGTAGGCACCACCTTGAGGAAAGGCAAACCAAGCGCACCAGCCACCCCCGGCAACCAGTCGATCGGCACCAGATCCATCAGATTCATCAAAAAAATCCAGATGAAAATGGTCAGCGCCAGCGGTGCGACCATGGCATTTCGCCCGCTGAAAGAGCCGCGCACACTGGTGTCGATAAACTCGACGATCCATTCCACAAAATTCTGCAAACCACTCGGAACGCCCGTCACAGCCGTTTTCGCCGCGCGATGGAAAAAGAACAAGAACAGCGCGCCCACAAGAAAAGAAACGCCCATGGTGTCAACGTTGATCGCCCAGAATCCCATGTCCTTCGCTTCTTGCGCAGAATGCGCAAGCGTCCAGGTATCTTGGGAGAGCAACTCGCCATCCGTACGCAGATAACCACTGGGCAACTTGCCATAGGTCAAGTTCTGAAGGTGATGCTTGATGTATTCCGTGGAGGAATGCGCGTCCGAAGACATAGCCGTTACCCGCTCATTAATCTATGTGTACGACAGCCAGCGCCACAGCCCAGACCAGCTGCCCAAAAACAAACCCAAGCAACATCGGCAGCGGTTGGAACACAGAAACATGTATTCCGACCCCAAACCCCACCGACAGCAAAAAAACGACAACAAAAAACCGCTCCCTCACGGAACGGTAAAAATTCTTCAGGTGCCATCGACCATCGGAGCTGTAAATCCACAAACCACGCCACCAACGCCAAGCGAGTATGCCGGAATTCGCTACAGCCACACTACCGCCAAACAAAAAAGGCCAGTGCGACACTCCACCCCACAACCAGATAGCCACCGTAACCAGAACTACAGCCGCCATCTGTATGACCAAGGTCAAGAACATTAGCTGTTTATTATATGTAAATTAGGGAGGCTAATGCAATCATCAGCGTCTTTGATGATTTGTTTGTCCTGTTATTGAATGCGTTCCAATAAGCCAGCCAATTGTTCGAGGCTGGCAAATTCGATGCTCAGCTTGCCGACTCCTTTTCTATTGGCGCGGATGTGTACACTGGCGGCAAGCCGGTCTGACAGCTCTTCTTCCAGACGAAGCACATCGCGATCCCTTTCGACCGGAACAATCTCAACCGGCTTCAGTAGACGCGAGACCAGGCGTTCTGCTTCCCGCACGGATAAACCGCGCCGCTCAATTTCATGGGCCGCCTCGACCTGCTGTACGGCCCCCAATGGCAACAGGGCGCGGGCATGCCCCATATCCAGGCCGCCACGCATCAGCATGTCTTGTACCGATTTGCTTAATTGCAACAGACGCAGCAAGTTGGTCACTCCCGTTCTGGAACGTCCCACAGATTCGGCTGCAACCTGGTGCGTCATGCTGAATTCGTCAATCAGCCGTTGCAAACCTTGAGCCTCTTCCAACGGGTTGAGGTTTTCGCGCTGAATGTTCTCGATCAGCGCCATTTTCAGGGCGACTTCATCCGCGACATCTCGCACGAGCACGGGAATTTCCGTCAGGCCCGCCATCTGGCTGGCGCGCCAGCGACGCTCACCCGCGATGATTTCATAACGCCCCCCAGCGATACCACGCGCCAGAATGGGTTGCATCAGCCCTTGGGTTTTGATGGATTCCGCCAGTTCAGCCAAAGAGTCCGCATCCATCTGAGTACGAGGCTGATATTTGCCAGGCACCAGGCTTTCTACCGGCAAGGTCAGCAAACGCTCGCCATCCGGGGTCTCTCCCTCGCCCAGCAGAGCATCCAGCCCGCGTCCCAACCCTTTCAACTTAGCCATGCCGCATTCCTTCCTGTCTTTCAATCAATTCCCGCGCCATGTGCAGATAGCTCTGCGCACCTTTGGAACTCCGGTCATATTGCAGCACGGGCAAACCATGGCTGGGGGCTTCCGCCAGACGCACATTGCGCGGCACCACTGTATCGAACACCTTGGCACCGAAATGTGCTTTGAGCTGATCAGAAACATGCTGTGCCAGCGTATTGCGGTTATCGAACATGACACGCACCACCCCGTCGATTACCAATTTCGGGTTCAAACGCGCCTTGATCTTTTTCACGGTATTCACCAGGTCAACCAATCCCTCTATCGCGAAATACTCGCACTGCATGGGAATCAGCACCGCATCAGCCGTAGTCAGGGCGTTCACCGTCAATAGGCTCAAGGCAGGCGGGCAGTCCATCAAAACGAAGTCATAGTCAGGCAACACCGGTTCCAGCGCCTGTTTCAGGCGGAACTCCCGCTTATCTGCCTGCACCAGCTCGATTTCGGCCCCAGCCATCTCCCGATTTGCAGGGAGCAGATCAAAATCGCCCCTCGCCGCACGCACACGAACCGCCGTCACGGTTTCCATCTCCAGCAACAGGTGATAGACCGTTCTCGAAATGCCCTGTTTATCAATGCCGCTTCCTGTCGTGGCATTGCCTTGCGGATCCATGTCAATCAACAGAACACGTTTGCCCAAATGGGCAAGACTCGCCGCCAGATTGATGGCCGTGGTGGTCTTGCCCACCCCCCCTTTCTGGTTGGTAACGGCCAGAATTCGTGCCATGACTCAGGCTTCCATAACGATGAGATGACGTTCCGCATTCAGGCCGGGAACATGCAACGGGATATCCCGTTTGAGTTTGCAATCATGCAATTGCGTGATTTCACTTTCGGGAAACACACCTTTCATGGCCAACCATTCTCCGCCATCTGCGAGTAAATGCCCGGTCAGGCGTACGAATTCACGCAACTCACTGAATGCTCTGGAAACAATCTGCTGGAACCGGTGTTCCGGATGTAGATCCTCAACACGGCCATGCACCACCTGTACCCGCTTCAAACCCAGTTCGATGGCGGCCTGTTGCATGAATCCGCATTTTTTCTGGCTGGCATCGATCAGTGTCACCTCCAGATCGGGTCTGGCAATGGCAAAAGGGATTCCTGGCAAACCCGCGCCACTGCCCACATCCAGCAAGGGGCCTGACCCTACGTAAGGCAGCACAGCCAGGCTGTCGAGCAGATGGTGAGTGAGCATACGCCCCGGCTCGTGAATGGCCGTCAGGTTGTAGGTACGATTCCATTTGCCCAGCAAGGCCAAGTAGTGCAGCAACGCCGCATGCTGCTCCACCCCCAACACTAGGTCGAGCGCCTGCAGCCCCTCTGCCAAGGGTTGCGCCAATGACTTCATCTCTTACCTCGCCCCAGCAAAGCACCCCGCTTGAGATACACCATCAAGACCGAAATGGCGGCAGGCGTGACACCCGAAACCCGCGAGGCCTGCCCTAACGTAGCAGGCCGTGCCACGTTGAGTTTCTGCCGAACCTCTATCGATAGGCCCTGTAGCTGCATGTAATCGAAATCAGCAGGCAGGGGCTGCTCTTCCAATGCGCGCTGACGTACGACTTCTTCCTGCTGACGAACGACATAACCCGCATATTTCGCAGCGATTTCCACCTGTTCCCGAGCGGCCTCATCCTCCAGGCCCGGCGCGCCTCCCGGCAAGGTCAGCAGCGCGTCGTAACCCACCTCGGGGCGGCGCAACAAATCAAACAAGTTGTATTCATGTTCGATCGTCTTACCCAATACGGCCCGCGCCAGTTCCGGCCCGAGAACCTGAGGATTCACCCAGGTGGAGCGCAAGCGTTCGCTTTCTCTGGCCACCGCCTCCTGTTTAGCCTGAAAGCGTTCCCAGCGGGCCTCATCAACTAGGCCGAATTCTCGCCCCGCCTCGGTAAGACGCACATCGGCATTGTCTTCGCGCAGCGACAGGCGGTATTCCGCACGGCTCGTAAACATGCGGTAAGGCTCCTGCACACCGCGTGTGGTGAGATCGTCCACCATCACCCCCAGATAGGCCTGATCCCGACGCGGCCACCAAGGCGCTTTGCCCTGAACCCGCAAACCCGCATTCATCCCGGCCAACAACCCCTGCGCTGCCGCCTCCTCATAGCCGGTGGTGCCATTGATCTGGCCGGCAAAAAACAGGTTGGCGATGGCCTTGCTTTCCAGACTCGGCAACAAACCACGTGGGTCGTAGTAGTCATATTCGATGGCGTAACCAGAACGCAGGATGTGTGCCTTTTCCAAACCACGAATGGATCGCACCAAGGCGAGCTGCACATCAAAGGGCAAGCTGGTGGAAATCCCGTTGGGATAGATCTCGTGGGTCGTCAACCCCTCCGGCTCCAGAAAGACATTATGGCTTTCCTTGTCGGAAAAACGGTGGATCTTGTCCTCGATGGAAGGGCAATAGCGCGGGCCAACGCCTTCGATCACCCCGGTGTACAGGGGCGAACGATCCAGCCCGGCAAGAATGATTTCGTGCGTACGGGAATTGGTCTGGGTAATCCAGCACGGCAACTGGCGAGGGTGCATCGCCCGTGAGCCCATAAACGAAAACACCGGTACGGGGACATCGCCCGGCTGCTCGGTCATGAGCGAATAGTCAATACTGCGTCCGTCGATACGCGGCGGCGTACCGGTTTTCAGTCGACCCACCGGTAGGTTCAATTCGCGCAATCGAGAAGCCAACGACACAGAAGGCGGATCTCCCATGCGGCCGGCCTGAAAATTTTCCAGGCCGACGTGAATCAGGCCGGCGAGAAAGGTGCCCGTCGTCAACACCACACACTGCCCCCTGAAGATCACCCCCAATTGGGTGCGCACCCCCACGACTTTGTCACCTTCCAGCAACAGATCGTCCACGGCTTGCTGAAACAGGGTGAGATTCGCCTGATTTTCCAGACGCCCACGAATGGCCTGCTTGTAGAGCACCCGGTCGGCCTGTGCACGGGTCGCGCGTACGGCCGGTCCTTTGGACGCATTGAGAATTCTGAACTGGATACCCGCCTCATCCGTCGCCAGCGCCATTGCACCGCCCAGGGCATCCACTTCCTTGACCAGATGCCCTTTGCCAATACCGCCAATCGAAGGGTTGCAGGACATCGCCCCCAGGGTTTCGATGTTGTGCGTAAGCAGCAGGGTTTTCAGTCCCATGCGGGCAGGGGCTAGCGCGGCCTCCGTACCGGCATGGCCACCGCCGACTACGATGACATCGAAAATTTCGGAATAAATCATGTCTGCAAACAGCCGATGGGCAGCGCGAGTGGCTGCGAAAAATGCGTTGAATGGCGGGGGAGGCGAATTCTAAGCCCCCTTGCCGCGCGTTTCACGTGAAACCTGGAAACGGAGGCGTAGGCCTGTTGCAGTCAGCCTTTACGCATGCGCATACAGCTTGGAATAGAGGCCACCTTGTTGCATCAGGCTTTCGTGATCCCCTTCTTCGACGATATGGCCGTTTTCAAACACGAGGATACGATCCGCCTGACGCACGGCCGACAAACGGTGCGCAATGATCAAAGTTGTTCGGCCTGACAGAAAACCCGTCATCGCGACATGCAGATGGTGTTCGGTATCGCTGTCGAGGGCAGAGGTGGCCTCGTCCAAAATGACCACTTGCGGCTTGCCCAAGACCATGCGTGCGATAGCCAGACGCTGACGCTGACCGCCAGAAAGGCGCACGCCGCTCTTGCCCACGATGCTATCCAGACCTTGCGACAATTTCGCCACAAACTCACGCAGTTGGGCTATGTCCAACGCCTGCCACAACTCGGCCTCAGTCTGTTCACGGCCCATGGACAAGTTGTCGCGAACCGTGGCATTGAACAGCACCGGGTGCTGCAAAACCACGCCGACACGCTCACGAATGCGTTCCCAACTTGAATCTTGCACATCCACCCCACCATAGCGGATCACGCCTTCTCGCAAAGGATATAACCCCAGCAAGGCCTGCACCAACGTAGATTTGCCCCCGCCAGAAGCCCCCACCAACGCCACTTTTTCTCCCGGGGCGATGCTCAGATTGACATCGTCCAGCACGGTTTCACCTTCACCGTAAGAGAACGTGACGTGTTCCAAGGCGATGCCCACCGTGTTACTCGCAGCAAACGGGTCTTGCACCCCTCTGCCCTGTTCAGCCGGTTTGAGCGACAGGAGTGAATTGATGCGCCCAAGCGCGGCATTGGCGGCATACCAAGCGTATTGGATGTTGAGGATCTCTTGTACCGGCGACATCATGAACCAGAGATATCCGAACACAGCCAGCATTTCGCCGATGGAAAGATCGGAGAACACCACCATAAGCATGGCGATGGCCCGAAAAACATCAAATCCGGCGAGAAAGATGAAGAAAGAAATGCGGTTCATGGCGTCCGATTTCCACGCAAATGCCGCCGCGTGCTGACGAATCTCTGCTGCGCTGGCCGTCACCCTGTGCAGATAATGTTGCTCACGATTCATGGCACGGATCTGGTTGAGCGCATCCAATGTTTCGGTCAATGCCTCCTGAAAAACTTCAAAAGCTGCGTTTTCGTGCTTTTTCAGGCCCTTTACCTTTTTGCCCAGCGAGGTGGAAAAAGCAATGACCAGTGGGTTCAGCAAAAGGATGAACAACGCTAGTTGCCAATGCATCCAGAACAACACGGCAGCAACACCGACCAGCGAAAGCAGTGCCACCAGAAAACCGGAAATGGAGGCACCCAAAAAGCTGTCCACCGCATTCATGTCCGTCACAAAGTGCGAAGTGACCCGCCCTGAGCCCAGGGTCTCGTATTCGGATAAGGCAATTTTCGACAAACGTTGCAACATTTCTGCGCGGATGCGGTAGACCACTTCCTTGGAAATCAGCGAGAACGTCCGTAACTGCCAGACGTTGAGCAGGATGGAAGCCAGACGCAAGCCCATGGACAACAGCAGGGCCAGCAGAATAAACAACACGGGCCCATGCCACTCCGCCGGGAACCAGGGCGCAAAAAAACCCACAAAAGCGCCCGGCCTGTTGAGCAACACCTCATCCACCAGCATTGGCAAAAACAACGGCACCGGCACAGCACACACCACTGCCAGCAAGGCAATGACATTGCCCTTCAAAAGCCCGGCGCGATGTTTGCGCAAGTCCTGAAAAATGCCTTGCCAGGTCATGGCGAAACGGTGAGTTGGAGTGCTTTCGTGCATGCCGGGGCCTATCGAAGAACGCCCTTATTTGCCTATACAAAATTCGCTGAAAATGATGCCCAACAAGTCATCTGAGGTGAACTCACCGGTGATTTCACCCAGCGCTTCATGCGCCAGCCTCAATTCTTCGGCAAAGAATTCGAGTTGCTGACCTGCGGCAAAAGCCGCCTGCAAATGCGCTTCGACGCGATGCAGCGCCTGAAGATGGCGGGTACGTGCAGTAAAGGTGCCTTCACTGTGTTGCTGCCAACCAGCCAGCACCAGAAGACGTTGGCGCAGCAAGTCCATGCCCTGTCCCTGTTTGGCGGAAATCCAGACTTCATTGCCATGCGAATCCAGATGGGGCAGCTCGCCGGTCTGGTCAATCTTGTTGTGTACCGTCAGTACAGGAATGGCAGGCAAGCGGGCCAGAATAGCAGCCTCCGCTTCTCCCGCACCATGTTGGGCATCCACCAGCAACACAGCCATATCGGCCTTTTCCAGTGCCGCCCAGGTGCGTGCAATGCCGAGTTGCTCGACACGATCTGTAGTTTCCCGCAAACCCGCCGTGTCAATGAGGTGCAGTGGCACGCCTTCGATCTGAATGGCTTCGCGCAGGGTATCGCGCGTGGTACCCGCAACCTCGGTCACGATGGCCGCGTCAAAACCAGCCAGTTGGTTGAGCAGGCTTGATTTACCCACATTGGGTTGACCAATCAACACCACATCGAGGCCTTCTCGCAGCAATACGCCCTGACGGGTAGAGGCCAGAACATCATGCAATTGCGCCGATAACACACGCAATCGTCCCCAGGCATCGGCTTTTTCCAGGAAATCGATATCTTCTTCAGGAAAATCGAGCGTGGCTTCGACCAGCATCCTCAGGTGTACCAAGCCTTCCTTTAGTCGTGTGAGTTTTTTTGAAAATTCTCCCTCCAGCGTGCGCAAGGCTGAACGTGCTGCCTGACGGCTGCCTGCGTCAATCAGGTCGGCAATAGCTTCTGCCTGGGCGAGATCAAGTTTGCCGTTGAGAAAAGCCCGGCGACTGAATTCGCCCGGTTCTGCCGGCCTTGCGCCCAGTTGCAGGCAACGTTCCAGTACCGATTGCAAAACGAATGGGCCACCATGTCCCTGTAATTCCAGGACTTGTTCCCCTGTGAATGAATGTGGTGCAGGAAACCAGAGCGCAATACCGTCGTCGAGAGACCCATCATGCTCATCAAGAAAATGAACATGATGGGCATAGCGGGGTTTGAGTGCCCGCCCTGTCAGGCCCCGAATGAAGGGTTCGAGATTTTGCCCCGACAACCGGATGATGCCGATGCCACCCCGACCGGGGGCAGTAGCGATGGCCGCAATGGTGTCTGTGGCATAAGACGGCATGGCCGTCTCAATGCTCAGTGCTTGCTGTCATTGGCAGCAACGGCCCCGCTTTCCACCACTTTGTTGATGCGCCATTGCTGAAGGATGGAGAGCACGTTGTTGACCAGCCAGTACAACACCAAGCCTGCAGGAAAAAACAGGAACATGAAGGAGAAAATCACCGGCATGGCCATCATGACTTTCTGCTGTACCGGGTCAGGTGAACTCGGTGACAGTTTCACCTGAATAAATGAGGTGATGGCCATGACGACAGGTAGCACGTAGTAAGGGTCGGGCTTTGACAGGTCAGCAATCCAGAGCGCAAACGGGGCCTGACGCAATTCCACCGCGCCCAGCAATGCCCAGTACAAGGCAATGAAAACCGGCAACTGAATGAGAATGGGCAGACACCCACCGAGGGGATTGATCTTTTCCTCTTGGTAAATCTTCATCATCTGTTCATGCAATTTCTGCCGGTCATCGCCGTAACGTTCTTTCAGATGTTGCAAGCGCGGGGCCAATTTGCGCATCTTGGCCATGGATTTGTAGCTGGCTGCAGAAAGCGGGTAGAAAGCCAGTTTGATGAGAATGGTCAAAAGGATGATGGCTACACCCCAGTTGCCGACCAGTTTGTTGATCAGATTCAGGGCCACAAAGATGGGGTATGCCACGATTGTCAACCAGCCGTAATCCACAACCAGATCAAGCCCGGGAGCAAGTGCCTTGATTTTTTCCAACTCTTGCGGGCCTGCATACAGGCGCATGGATAACGTTTTTTCTTCGCCTGGGTTGAGTTTGACTGCGGGCAGAATCATGCCTGCGGTGTACTGATCATTGCCGAGCGAACGGGTATAGAAGGCACGCTCAGTTGTACTCGCGGCATCCGGCATGAGCCAAGCGGCAAAAAAGTGATGCTGCACCATGGCCAGCCAGCCGTCTTTAGCCTGTTTGGTGTGTTCCTGTTTGTTTTTGACGATATCTTCAAAACTGGCCTTCTGGAACTTGTCAGCATCGGTATAGATGGCCGGGCCGGTATAAGTAACCAAAAAGGCCGATTCCCCCTCCGGAGGCTGGCCATGCCGCAGGAATTGGTAGTAAGGCTCACCTGTTACAGACGCGGTGCTACCGTTGATCACCCGAGTGGCCATGTCGACAACATAACTGTCGCGGTGAAAGGTGTAGGTTCGTTCAAGCCGAACGCCATTCATATCCGCCACGAGCACGACCTTGAGTTCGTTTTGCCCTTCCTTGAGACGATATTCTCCAGGCGCGAGGGTGAATACCGTCTTGTGCGTAGGTAACTGACCGCCGATAAATCCGCTTTGCGCAAAGTAGTTGCGGCCACTTCTCTCTTCGAACAACTGGAACGAACGGTTGGACTCGTCATCCTGAAGATATTTATTGAACGTCAAAGCGCGGATATCACCGCCATTGGCATCAATTTCGGCAGTAAAGATGTCGGTAACCACCTTCGCCCGTGCGCCTTTCAGGTTTGAGTCGTTACTTGCGGGTTTTATCTCAACAGCCGTTGAGCTTGGACCCGGTGCTACCGGCACTTCAGCTGAAACCGTTTTCGCCTGAACAGCGGCCTGCTGTGCAACCGAGGGCATGGCTTTGGGGTTGTTGTAGGTCTGCCAGTTTTCCCAAAGGAGAAGCAACGAGAAGGAAAACACAATGAAGGCGATAAGGCGCTGGGTATCCATGAGGGAACTAGTCAGAGTCGTTAGAGGCAAATGCGCGACTTTTGATACAAGCCTTGCAAACAGCCAAGCCAGAAAGGAAATCTTCTTTCAAGGCTGTTTCATCTGTGTGATGCGCACCCGTTTTTGCCTTGAGGCGGGCAATGATATCCACATTATCGAGATCTGACTGACTAAGACGGAACCATTCCCGCAATAGCCGCTTCACCCGGTTTCTTCCTGCCGCTGTGGAGATAACCTTCTTCGGGACAATCAGGCCAAGACGGGCAAAACCGAGTTGGTTTGGCCCAGCATTCACATCCAGCACTTTGCCACGTCTGTAACAGCGAAAATGAAAAACGGATGAGAACTCATCCGTTTTGCGCAACTTTTTTCGCCACCCGAAGGTACGATCGGTCACTTACTACTTACTGTCTCGTATCTCGCAGCCAGATCAGGCTGCCGTAACCAAACACGCGTAATCAGACAGCCAAGCGCTTACGGCCTTTGGCACGGCGCGAATTAATGACGGCGCGACCACCTTTTGTGCTCATGCGGGCACGAAAACCGTGGGTACGCTTGCGATGGATGACGGATGGCTGATAGGTGCGTTTCATTGCAAAACCTCAAAATGGATAAGGGCCATGGAAGACCCGCGACCAGAAAAGTGTTCCATTAGAACCGCTATACCCATGATTTGTCAAACCTTTCCAGATATTTGGCAATGCGTGCACATGTCTGTCCCTCCAACTCAGACAGGCTGTTAAAATTTGCGGTGCTATCCCCACGCTGTTTTCAAAATTTTCTTTCCCTCTAAGGGCCTTTCTCTGCTCATGGACAACTTCTGGAGCCATTGCCTTGCCCATTTCGAGCAGAGCCTCAACCCACAGCAACTCAATACTTGGATACGTCCTCTGACTGTTGAGCAAAACGATGGCGCAATCACCGTTACGGCACCCAACAATTTTGTCGCCCAATGGGTCAAAAACAAGTTTCTAGGCGAGATAGAGGTGCTGGCGACTTCCTTCTTCCAAGAAAAAATCCTTGTCCAGCTTGTCATTGGCCACGCTTCCAAAAACGCACTTAACAAACCTGCTTTGGCATCCGTAACGCCTGAGCCCGTAAAACCAGCCTCGCCGACTGCTTTTACGGGGGGAAAACCTGAAAAAACAACACCGACCGAGCCCTCCCATTTCAATGAAAGCCGGATCAACCCACTTTTCAACTTCGATAATTTTGTTCCAGGCAAAGCCAACGATTTGGCACGAGCTGCCGCCTTTCAGGTTGCAGACAACCCCGGGTCTGGCTACAACCCCCTGTTCGTATACGGTGGCGTCGGGCTGGGAAAAACACATTTAATGCAAGCCATCGGCAACCGCTTGCTTCAGCAAAATAACAAAGCCAAGGTCAAGTACATCCATGCTGACCGGTATGTTTCCGACATGGTTCGTGCGGTTCGTGCCAACTCATTCGATGATTTCAAACGCCGCTATGACACACTCGATCTGCTATTGATTGATGACATCCAGTTTTTTGCCGGTAAGGAAAGAACCCAGGAACAGTTTTTTTACACCTTCAACACCCTGATTGAAGAGCACAAACAAGTCATCATCACCAGCGACACCTTCCCAAAAGACCTGGAAGGCATCGAAGAACGGTTGAAATCCCGTTTCAGTTGGGGGTTGACCGTCATGCTTGAACCCCCCGAGTTGGAAATGCGTGTTGCCATCCTTCTCGACAAAGCTCGGCAGGACAAAGTCAATCTGGACGAAGGCACGGCCTTTTTCATCGCCAAACAGGTACGTTCTAACGTGCGCGAACTGGAAGGTGCACTCAAACGCGTGATTGCCTTCTCCAGGTTTAACAAGCTCACAATTTCCGTAGATGTTGCCAAAGAAGCCCTAAAAGATCTGCTGGCAGTACAAAACCGGCAGGTTTCCATAGAAAACATCCAAAAAACTGTTGCCGACTATTACAAAATTAAAGTTGCAGACATGTTTTCGAAGAAGAGAACACGCAACTTGGCGCGCCCGCGCCAAGTTGCCATGAGTCTGGCCAGAGAACTGACTGACCTGTCATTTCCGGAAATAGGCCAGTCATTTGGCGGCCGTGACCATACGACCGTACTGCATGCCTGCAACAAAATTGAAGAACTGAAAGCAACTGAACAACCCCTGAGAAGGGACTACACCTTTCTCGTTCAGGTTTTAACCGGCTGAATGCTGAATCATGCATGTATAGATCTGTGTACAAATAGTGTTCAATTTGTGGATATGACGATGATTGTCGGATCATTAAAAACTTATCCACAATTCGTCCCCGTGTCGCACACAGACTGATCTACTGGGTTTGACATAGAACAACTTGTTGATTTACATAAACTTTATTGACTTATTCACAGTTTTTGACCGCACCTATCATTACTATCAGGAAGAGATAAATGCTTGTATTGAAATCATCCAAGGAAGCTTTGCTCAAACCCTTGCAAGCTGTTGCAGGCGTTGTTGAACGCAAGCACACCCTGCCGATCCTCTCCAATGTCATGGTGGAAATCGTAGGAGGTCGTGCTGCTTTTATTGCCACCGATCTGGAAATGCAGATTTCCACCTGGGCAGAAGAGCAGGGCATGGCCGATGCTGCGTTTACCGTTTCTGCGAGAAAATTTTTCGATATCTGCCGTTCCTTGAACGGAAGTGACCCTATCTCTCTGGATCTCAACGGCGAATTACTCAAGTTGCAGGCAGGAAGAAGCCGCTTTAGCCTGCAAACATTGCCAGCACGCGATTTCCCAAAATTACAGATTCCAGAAGGGCAAGGCCTTTCGTTCAGCTTGCCACAGGGTCAGCTCAAGAAATTATTGGCACGGGTGCAATATGCGATGGCCGTTCAGGACATTCGTTACTACCTGAACGGCATGCTGCTGTCTGCCCACGGCAATCGTTTGACTCTGGCTGCAACCGATGGCCATCGTCTGGCTGTAGACGTCATTGATCTGCCGGAAGCGTTAAACGAAGGTGTAGATGTCATCTTGCCGAGAAAAACCGTGCTCGAACTCATCAAGCTGCTGGCTGATGACGAAGAACCCGTGCAGATGCAGATCAATCAGAATCAGGTGGTGTTTCGTCGCCCCGAATTTGAACTGCGCAGCAAGGTGGTGGATGGGAAATTCCCAGACTGGCAACGAGTCATTCCTGTAGGACATGACAAGGTTTTTGAAATTGACCGGCAGCGTCTGTCGCAATCTCTGAGCCGTGCCGCCATTCTGACCAACGACAAGTACCGTGGCGTACGTCTGGCCCTGACAGCAGGAAGCTTGCGTATTGCCTGCAGCAACAATGAGCAGGAAGAAGCTCAAGAAGAACTGGATATCGACTACAGCGGTGGGCCGCTCGATATTGGTTTTAACGTGCAATACATCCAGGATGTGCTGGGCAACCTGGAAGGGGAAAATGTTTCCTGTTCTTTTGGTGACCCAACCAGCTCCATGCTGATCACCTTGCCGACAAATGAAAATTTCCGCTATGTGGTCATGCCCATGCGTATCTGACAGCCCTTGAAGGCATTCCAACCGGGGTTTCCGGAATAGCTTTGTTCCGAGCCCGGTTGTCTATTCTCGATTTACCCGGTAAGAAAGGTTTCACGTGGAACAGCAGAACAACAGCGAAAACGGTGGTTACGACGAATCAAGTATTCAACAGCTCGAAGGATTGGAAGCTGTACGTAAACGTCCGGGCATGTACATCGGCGATACCTCGGATGGAACCGGTTTGCATCACATGGTATTCGAGGTACTCGACAATGCTATCGACGAAGCCCTTGCCGGATATTGCGACGACATCAAAGCCATCATTCATCCTGACAATTCCATTTCCATCTCGGACAACGGGCGAGGCATTCCCACAGGGGTGAAACTGGATGACAAACATGAACCCAAGCGTTCAGCGGCAGAAATTGTCATGTGTGTGCTTCATGCAGGTGGCAAGTTCAATCAGAACAGCTACAAGGTTTCCGGTGGATTGCATGGTGTCGGGGTTTCCTGTGTCAATGCGCTTTCCAAGTGGCTGCGCCTCACCATTCACCGAGATGGCAAGAAATATTTCCTGGAATTCAATCGAGGTGCAGCAGTAGACCGGCTGATTGAATTACACAATGGCATTGAAGTTTCACCTTTACGGGTGATGGGCGACACCAACCGTCGTGGTACCGAAGTGCATTTCATGGCTGATGAAGAAATATTTGGCCATGTTGATTTCCACTATGACGTTCTTTCCAAACGCATTCGTGAACTCAGCTTTCTCAACAATGGCGTGAAAATCGAACTCATCGACGAACGGGATGGCCGAACTGAAAATTTTGCCTTTTCAGGCGGTGTGAAAGGGTTCGTCGAATACATCAACCGTACCAAGAGCGTGCTGCACTCCAACGTCTTCTACTCTTCAGGAGACAGCAATGCAGGCGGAGTACCGGTCACGGTCGAAGTCGCCATGCAATGGAACAACAGCTATCAGGAGCAAGTGTTGTGCTTCACCAACAACATTCCCCAACAGGATGGCGGTACCCACCTCACTGGCCTGAGAGCTGCCATGACGCGGGTGATCAACAAATACATTGAAGAAAACGAAATCGCCAAGAAAGCAAAGGTGGACATTACCGGCGATGACATGCGTGAAGGTTTGGCCTGTGTGCTATCGGTCAAGATGCCCGACCCCAAGTTTTCATCGCAGACAAAGATGAAACTGGTATCAAGCGAAGCGCGGCCTGCGGTGGAAGACGTTGTGGCAAGCAAACTGGCAGAATTTCTGCTGGAAAGACCGCTCGATGCCAAAACTATTTGCGGCAAGATTGTTGAAGCTGCCCGTGCCCGTGAAGCTGCCCGTAAAGCCCGTGAAATGACGCGCCGCAAGGGCGTGCTTGATTCGGCCGGACTACCTGGAAAATTGGCCGATTGCCAGGAAAAAGACCCAGCGCTCTCCGAGCTTTACCTTGTCGAGGGCGATTCCGCAGGAGGTTCAGCCAAACAGGGGCGTGACCGCAAATTCCAAGCTATTTTGCCCTTGAAGGGCAAGATCCTGAACGTGGAGAAAGCCCGTTTCGACAAGATGCTTTCCTCTCAGGAAGTGGCCACCCTGATTACTGCCCTGGGCACCGGCATTGGCAAAGAAGATTACGACCCGGCCAAATTGCGCTACCACCGCATCATCATCATGACCGACGCGGATGTAGATGGCTCACACATTCGCACTCTGTTGTTGACCTTTTTCTATCGGCAAATGCATGAGCTGGTCGAACGTGGTCACATCTACATTGCCCAGCCGCCGCTTTACAAAGTAAAACAAGGCAAGCGTGAAACTTATCTCAAGGATGATTTCGAACTGAAGCAATACCTGCTGCGAGAAGCCTTGAATGGCGCAGAACTGATTCCGCAGGCGGGTGCAGAAGCGCTTCCCAAAGACACTTTTGAACACATTGCCCGCGAGTTTCTGCTTGCCGAAGCCATGATTGAGCGTCTGGCCAGACGCATGGATGCCGATGTGCTTTATGCCCTGCTCAAGGTACCTACCATCAGCCTGAACGACGAACTTGGTGCCCGGGCAGCAGCAGAGAGCCTCAGTGGCGAATTGAGTAGGCTAGGCATGGTCAAGATCACGCCTGTGTTGAACGAATCGGGCAGTGAATGGCGTCTTGAAATTGTCAAAACCCGTCATGGAATTGGACATACCAGCTATCTGGACGCAAATTTCATCGACGGCGGAGATTACGAGCAGTTTCGTCGTACTTCTGAAATTCTTTCCGGATTGCTGCGGGAAGGTGCAGAAATCAGGCGAGGCGAAGCCCACTCACCCGCGCAAGACTTCCGCCAGGCGCTGGAATGGCTACTGGGTGAAGTCAAAAAGAACATTGGCATCCAACGCTATAAGGGGTTGGGAGAGATGAACCCCGAACAGCTTTGGGAAACCACCATGGATCCAAATGTGCGTCGTTTGTTGCGGGTACAGATCGAAGATGCCATTGCTGCCGACGGCATTTTCACGACGCTCATGGGCGAAGAAGTTGAACCCCGCCGTCACTTCATCGAATCGAACGCCTTGGGAGTACGTAACCTCGACGTTTAAGGAAGCGGGCCTGTGGATTCGATGACAGGCCCGTATTTCTAGAAAAACCCCAGCCCGACCTGAAAGAGTTTTTCCACCTTGGGAATGAGCTGTTTGTTCGGTACAAACAGCACCAGATGGTCTTCAGGTTCGATCAGGTTATCGTGGTGGGCAATGATGACCTGATCCCCCCTGAGAATGGCACCGATGGAAACGCCTTCCGGCAGGTCTACTTCTTCAATGCGTCGCCCGGCCAGCTTGGACGAATGGGCATCGCCATGCACGATGGCTTCAAGCGCTTCGGCGGCACCACGACGCAGACTGTGTACCACGGCCATGTCCCCGCGCCGGATATGGGTGAGCAAAGGGCCGATGGTGGCTTGGGCGGGAGAAAGCGCGATATCGATCTCATGCCCCTGTAACAAGTCGACATAGGTGGCCCGATTGATCAGGGCAATGACCTTGCGTGCACCCAGGCGTTTGGCCAGCAGGGCCGACATGATGTTGTCTTCATCGTCATTGGTGAGTGCGCAGAACACATCCATGTCTTCAATGTTTTCAGAAAGCAGCAGATCTTCATCCGTGCTGTTGCCTGTCAGCACCAAGGTGCGACGCAGGGTACGCGAGAGAAATTCGGTATTTTTCTTGTTGTGATCAACGAGTTTGACCTCGTAATCCTGTTCAAGGTTGGCAGCCAAGCGTCTGCCAATGTTGCCGCCACCGGCGATCATGACTCTGCGCACACTCTTGTCGGCACGCCGCATTTCTTTCATGACGGCGCGGATATTTTCTGTGGCCGCAATAAAGAAGATTTCGTCGTCGTTCTGAATGACGGTACGACCTTCAGGCACGATGGTTCGGTTTCTGCGGAAAATTGCCGCCACACGCGCATCCAGACCGGGCAAGTGTTTTTGCAGGTTGCGGAGTTCGTGTCCAACCAGGGGGCCACCGGCCCGTGCCTTCATGGCAACCAAGCGTGCGCGACCACCACCGAAATCGACCACTTGCAGGGCTTCAGGGTAGTCGATGAGTTTGCGCAGGTAATCGGTGATTTCCTGCTCCGGAGCAATGACGTGATCTACGTCAAAATTCTCGGTAGAAAACAGCTCTGGATGTTTCATGTAATCCACCGAGCGAATGCGGGCAATCTTGGTGGGAATGTTGAACAGTGCTCCGGCCAGCTTGCAGGCGACGATATTGGTTTCATCGTTCAGGGTCACGGCAATCAGCATGTCAGCATCATCAGCACCCGCCTGGCGCAATACCGTAGGGTGCGATGCCTGGCCACAGACGGTGCGTAAATCGAAACGGTCTTGCAGAGCAGCCAGTTTGTCGGCATCAAGATCTACGATGGTCAGGTCATTGCCTTCTCGTACCAGATGTTCCGCTAGATTCGAGCCGACTTGGCCTGCGCCGAGAATGATGATTTTCATCGGAAACAACCTCCGGTTGGAAACCTTCCCCCCTCAGGGGAAGCCATCAAACACGGGAGAGGTACGACCACTACCGTGTTATGTCGCCCGGCAACCCCGGGCGAGGATGAAACATAGGGAAAAAGTTGTATTTCAAAAGAGCAAAGGGAAAGGCTAAAAATCATCCCGCCCTTCTCTTTGGATTACTTTTCTTTACCAGGCTGCTCGATACCCAGTTGTTTGACCTTGCGATACAGATTGGTGCGATCCAATCCGGCCCGTTCTGCAGCACGGCTCATGCTCCAGTGACATTCTTCCAGCAAGGCTTCGAGATAGGCCTTTTCAAACTGGTCACGGGCATCCTTGAGTGGTAAATGCAGCATGAGATCAACGCCACCAGTTTGGCGCTGGGTTTTGCCAGGCCCGAGAATGGCCTTGATTTCGCCGACGTCGACGGGGGTACTGCTGCCCGCCATGGCCAGGCGGCTGGCCATCGATTCCAGTTCAGAAAGGTTGCCGGGCCAATCATGGCTGGTGAGCAGAGTTTGCACGTTGTCAGCAAACGTGCGGGGAGGAATGAGCAGACGGGCACAGGCGTCTTCGAGCATGTGCGTGGCCAGTTCGGAAATGTCTTCGCGGTGTTCCCGCAGGGGGGGCAGTTCCACGACGGCATGGGCAAGCACGTCGTGCAGTTCCTGGATCAAACGGTTCTCTGCGAGTAACTGCCCCAAGGGTTCAGAGCTGACGCATACGACACGGACGTTGAATTCAACCCGGCGGTTGATGAGCAGCAGCAGGCCACGTTGCTGCATGGCATTCAGCGCAGACAGTTCGGGTATGTACACCACCCCACCTTTAGCCTGGGCCAACACATTGGCAGGTTGATTGGCCAGTGTGGCAGGCACATCAACCTGCAAGAAAAGGTTCTCCGGGGGAGTCAGATAACGGGCAACCTGTGCTTCTCCACAGCCCGGTTCGGCGATCAGGGTAATCGGCAGCGAGGTGGCGATAGCCAGATTAAGTCGTTGCGTCAGGCGACGAATGGTTTCTCCCTTGCCAAGCGCAGAAAGATCACCCGTCGTCGTGGGTTTGGAGGGTTTGGCATCCATGGCCTTTTTGACAGTTTCCAGCAACTGTTTATAGGCGATGGGTTTTTCCAGATAGTCGAAGGCACCCAGGCGGGTGGCTTCGACAGCCGTATGCACGGTGCCATGGCCAGACATCATGACAACGGGCATGGTCAAGCGGCCTTGGGTTTTCCATTCCTTGAGCAAAGTTACCCCGTCGACATCCGGCATCCAGATATCGAGCAATACCAGATCGGGCACTTTGTCTTCGAGGGCGTTACGGGCCGCGTTGCCGTTTTCGGCCATGCGCACTTCATAGCCTTCTTCTTCAAGAATTTCGCGCATGAGTTCGCGGATGCCGGGTTCGTCATCCACCACCAGGATTTCAGACATCTTGAGTTTCCTATCTATCAGGTAGACGTAACCGGCTTCAGCGGAAGCCGGTTCGTTCCACACATCACATCAATGCTGGCAAACGCACGCAAACCTGGGCGCCGCCACCTTCCATATTGTGAACCGTGATACTGCCATGGTGTTCTTCAATGATCTTTTTTACTACCGGTAAGCCCAGACCGGTGCCCTTCGCCTTGGTGGTGGCATAGGGCTCAAACATGCGATTGCGCAGTGCCTCTGAAAAACCAGGGCCATTGTCTTCCACACACAGGTTCACATGCTCGCCATGTCCCAGCGTCATGACCCGAATGATGGGTGTGACCCCCTCGCCAGCGGCTTCCTGTGCGTTTTTGAGCAGGTTGACCAATACTTGTCGCAGCAGGGCAGGGTCTCCAGCCACCATGGGCAAGTTTTCCGCCAATTCGGTGCGGATCTGTGCACTGCCCTCATAAAGATGCGTGACTTCCTGTACGAGTGCATTGATATCCAGACGACCGATTTTGGGTGAAGGCAGACGGGCATATTGGGCGAAGGCATCTACCAGCGTCTTCATGGCATTCACTTGACCCACAATGGTGGCAATGGCGCGCGTGAGAATGTCGCGGGCCGAGCCTTCGAGCTTGTCACTCAGTTTTGCTTCGAGCCTTTCGGCAGAAAGCTGGATGGGCGTCAGCGGATTTTTGATCTCATGGGCCATGCGCCGTGCGGCTTCACCCCAGGCAGCGTCACGTTGTGCACGGATGAGTTGGGTGACGTCGTCGAGTACCAAGGCGTAATCAGGGGTGTCACTGTCGGAAAGGGGCGTTCCACGTGCCAACACCACCCGGTTGCTGCTCGGAGTAATGAGCTCCAGTTGTTCGATCCAGGGGCGGGTCGGCATTTCGCGGAAGTGTTCCACCATTTCATCGGCAAACTGCGCCAAGTACGTGTTGATGTGGCCTTCTTCGCTGCCCCATGCGGCCAGCGGGCGACCTTCCAGCATTTCGC
>Ga0208371_1000058_pt1 | contig 69958 bp, 66 predicted proteins | sample SubbioCR12Aug_1A_FD_184827 | JGI IMG/M metagenome (GOLD analysis project Ga0208371, IMG submission 184827) | Serpentinite rock and fluid subsurface biosphere microbial communities from McLaughlin Reserve, California, USA - CR12Aug_1A (SPAdes) | ecosystem: Environmental > Terrestrial > Deep... | reverse complement strand
AGTAGACCGCTCGCATCTCATCAAAATTCTGACTTGTGCAAGCATCAGGTTTTACTTTCGCTCAGCACCCACCCAGACTCATCCAGGTAAGCACCTCCCAACCCAATGCTCACATCTTAAGGCTGTAAATAAACTGTTAAAGATCTGTTTTTACTGCGTTTTTTCTTTCTCGCCCTCCGCATCGCAGCAGCGAGAGACCAGCATTATAGACACCTCCCAAATTCCGTCAATACCTTCGTGACAGATATTTGAACCTTGTATTGCGGTTTATAGTTGGCGTTTTCTTAAATCACTGACAAATCATGCAGTTCTCATTCTCTCGCCTTCCTCGTATCGAGTTCGGTTGCGGCGTTTTGCACAAGCTTCCCGCTCTGCTTTCTGGCTTCGGAAATCATTTTTTGTTTGTGTTCGGGGCAAATTCTTTCCAGTGCTCGCCACATTGGAGTGCGCTACAAGAGGCATTACGCACACAGGCGATGACCTGGAATGTGATTGCCGTTCCAGGGGAGCCCTCTCCCGAACTGGTTGACCAGACGGTCATTCAATTTCGTTCCGACGTGTTTGATGCCGTGATCGGCATCGGTGGCGGCAGCGCTCTGGATGCAGCAAAAGCCATTGCCGGGCTGCTCAAGCCGGGAAATTCCGTGATGGATCACCTGGAGGGGGTTGGCCCCGAACTCGCCTACCAAGGACCGAACACGCCCTTCATTGCCATACCGACCACAGCGGGCACGGGTTCGGAAGCAACCAAAAATGCTGTCCTCTCCGTGCAAGGCGAAGTCGGCTTCAAAAAATCGTTCCGTGACGAAAAACTGATGGCGGAATACGCCCTGATCGATCCAGATTTGTTGGCAAGCTGCCCGACGACTGCCGTAGCTGCCAATGGCATGGACGCCTTCACGCAGTTACTGGAATCTCTCGTTTCCACGAAAGCCAATCCTTTGACCGATGCACTGGCCATTTCAGGCATCCAGCATGTAAGAGACAGCCTTCTCCCTTGGTATGAGCAAAAGGAGGGAGAAAACGTGCAGTTCCGTTCGGGAATGGCCTACGCCGCCTTGCTGTCCGGTATCACCCTCGCCCAGGCTGGACTGGGCTCGGTACACGGACTGGCCTCCCCGCTGGGTGCCTTCTTCCCCATTCCTCATGGTGTGGTCTGCGGCACCCTGCTCGCTGAGGCGACCCGTATCAACATCGAAGCACTCAGAGCACGCCAACCAGAGAGCCCAGCATTAGCGAAATACGCCCAAGTAGGGCACTTGCTTGCGCAAGGCAAGGCGGATCACAAAGACGATGAGAAAGCACTTGCCTCTTTGCTGAGGCACTTGCAAGACTGGACTCAACGTCTTGATCTCCCCCGACTCGGGCAATTCGGTGTCACTGAAGCGGATCTGCCTCGTATCGTGGCTCACAGTCGCGGCTCCAGCATGAGAACCAATCCGATCGCACTGCGCGACGATGAAATTGCTGCCATCGTGAGAGCGCGGCTCTAACCCTCATCAAAACGAGTCATCATCCCCACCCCCCAGCACACGACGCACTACCTCGGCAGGAAATCCCCGTCCGGCTAAAAACCGCATCTGCCGAACACGCTCGGCGGCATCGTGAGGTGGTAAACCAAACTTCTTTCGCCAGATCGTCTGCGCTGCTGAAAAATCCTGGCTGCGCGCTATGGCTATCACCTGCTCGCTTTCAACTTCAGAAACGCCTTTGTTCTGAAGATCGGCACGAAGACGCAGACTGCCATGCCGCCCTTGGCGAGCATGCGCCAGCGATTCGGCAAAACGCTGATTGGAGAGCAGTCCTTCATCTTGCAGGGCATCGAGCAGTGCAGCGATTTCATCGGCCTCTGCATGCTCTGCCAACTTGCGCACCAACTCGGCCCGGCTGTGTTCACGACGAGCCAGCAGATTGAGTGCGCGTTGCCGCAGCTTCACGTTCAGGCCGTAGCGGGCACAGCCCCTTTTACGCCCAGTTTTTCGCGGATCTGCGCCTCGATTTCGGCGGCCATCTGGGGGTGCTCACGCAAATACTCGCGGGCGTTGTCTTTGCCCTGACCGATCTTCTCACCTTGATAGGCATACCAAGCGCCGGATTTGTCGACCAGTTTCTGTGCCACACCCATGTCGATGATCTCGCCCAGACGCGAAATACCCTCCCCATAAAGAATATCGAACAACGCCTCTTTGAAGGGGGGGGCCACCTTGTTCTTCACCACTTTCACACGGGTCTCGTTACCGATGACTTCGTCGCCTTTCTTGATCGCACCAATACGGCGGATATCGAGACGAACCGAGGCGTAAAACTTGAGCGCGTTACCACCTGTCGTGGTTTCGGGGTTACCGAACATCACGCCGATCTTCATACGGATCTGGTTGATGAAGATCACCAAGGTGTTGGTACGTTTGATGGTTGCGGTCAATTTGCGCAAGGCCTGGCTCATGAGGCGCGCTTGCAACCCCACATGCGAATCCCCCATTTCACCTTCGATTTCTGCTTTGGGTGTCAACGCCGCTACCGAGTCGATGACGATGACGTCCACCGCACTGGAACGCACCAACATGTCGGCAATTTCCAGCGCCTGCTCACCGGTATCAGGCTGGGAAATCAGCAGATCAGAGACATTCACACCGAGCTTCTGCGCATACTGTGGATCAAGCGCATGTTCGGCATCGATAAAAGCCGCCGTACCCCCCAGTTTCTGCATTTCCGCGATCACCTGCAATGTCAGCGTGGTCTTGCCGGATGACTCCGGGCCATAGATTTCCACCACCCGGCCACGCGGCAAGCCCCCCACGCCCAGAGCCACATCCAACCCCAGTGAGCCTGTCGAGACCACCTGGATATCTTCAGCCACGCTGCCGTCGCTCATCCTCATGACGGAGCCCTTGCCGAACTGCTTTTCGATCTGGGCTAGCGCTGCTGCCAATGCCTTGGCCTTGTTGTCATCCATGTTTTTCTCCAGAAAAAGTGGCCGGATTATGGCACGAGCCCGAGGCCCCATTCCCGCATCCGCATCAGCGCCAAGGCAACTGACTGCGCCCGCACCGCGCGACGGTCTCCACTCAAACACATACGCGCGCTCAGGGTCTCATGCCCCTTCATCGCCCAGGCGAAACACACAGTACCCACGGGTTTTTCCGGCGTACCGCCCCCCGGCCCGGCAATGCCACTGATGGCAAACGCCACGTGAGCCCGACTCTGCATCAATGCGCCTTCGGCCATCTGCCGCACGCATTCTTCACTCACCGCACCGAAACGCTTCAGCGTGACGGCCTCTACCCCCAGCATGTCTTGTTTGGCCTCGTTGCTATACGTCACGAACCCCCGCTCGAACCAGGCGGAGCTTCCCGCAATCGCTGTGCACACCTGGGCAGCCCACCCCCCGGTACAAGACTCTGCAGCCGCCAGAAGCCATCCCCGCGCAAGCAGCCACTGCCCCAACTCATCAGCCAGCGCTTCCAGATCTTGCTGTTCGGGTACGTCACTCATAGCACGGCCCGTATCCCCAAGACACAGAGGATGCTGCACCCCGCAGCCAGCACGTCATCCACCATGACCCCCATCCCTCCCTTGAGTCGAGCATCAGCCCAGCCGATAGGAAATGGTTTCCAGATATCGAACAGACGGAACAATGTAAAAGCCAATGCCCACCCTTGCCAATCGGGCGAGGCAAAGGGCAGAACCATCAAAAACGCAACAACCTCATCCCAGACGATGCCCCCGTGGTCATGCACACCTAAGGCTTTGCCTGTGACATCGCACGCCCAAACGCCCACCGCCAGAAACAGCACCACCCACAGCCAATACAGCGCCGCGCCCGACAACAGCGCGAACAGCGGAAAAGCCACGAGCGTACCTACCGTGCCCGGTGCTTTCGGCGACAACCCCGCACCAAAACCCAAGGCGAGAAAATGTGCAGGATGCTCACGCAAAAACGCCACGCTCAGCGGCAACGCGGGCACGTGTCCGGGCTCATGCTGCGAAATGGTCATAGCCTTGCACCTCGATATTCAGGGGCTGACCTTGTACATCACGCACCCGCAACCCCGCTTGAGCACAAATCAGGCCAATGCGCCGCACGCTCACCCCCGCACACGCAGCGGCGGCACACACGGCATCGGCGTGTTGCGGTGGCGCTGTCAGGCACAACTCGTAATCATCACCGCCCGCCAGCAAGCAGCGCCGCGCCAGTGGATCATGCAGATGTGCCCCCAGCGCCGGATGTACCGGCAGATCGGCAAGAAAGATTTCTGCGCCCACCCCGGAACGCGTCAGGATGTGCCCCAGATCAGCCAGCAAACCGTCAGAAAGGTCAATCGCAGCATGCGCCACGCCGCGCAGCGCCAGGCCCAAGGCTACACGCGGTTCGGGCGTATGCAGGCGCGTCAGGCAGGCACGCACCTCATCCGCATCCAGCACGATTTCCCCAAGAAGATGTTTCAACCCCCACGCGGCACCTCCCAGTTCACCGGAAACCCAAATGTCGTCCCCCACCTTGGCTGTATCCCGCCGCAAGGCCTGAGCACGCGGCACCTCACCCAGAATGCTCACTGCCATGTTTAACGGCCCACAAGTGGTATCTCCCCCCACCAGATCGACATCAAAGCGCTCGGCAAGCGCAAAAAAACCCGCACTGAATGCGGCCAACCAAGTCTCATCGACATCAGGGAGCGCCAGGGCCAGTGTCGCCCAACGGGGGCGCGCGCCCATCGCCGCCATGTCAGACAGGTTCACGGCCAGGGTTTTGTGTCCGAGAAAACAAGGATCGGCATCGGCAAAAAAATGCCGTCCGGCCACCAGCATGTCGCTGGAAATTGCTAGGCTCATGCCGTCGGAAACGGTCAATAACGCCGCGTCATCGCCTACGCCCAGCACTGCCCCCGGAGCGGGCCGGGTGAAATAACGGGCGATGAGGTCAAATTCAGAGGCCATTGCTGCAGAAAACGAGGGAACCCCCCTTGGCCGATCAGTGGCCGACGGATACCAGCTCTGCGGTGCGAACGACGCGGGCCAGTTTGTCGAGCACACCGTTGACGAACTTGTGGCCATCCGTGCCGCCATATTTTTTGGTGAGGTTCACGGCCTCGTTGATAGCAACCTTGTAGGGGACATTGAGGGTATGGGTCAGCTCATAGGCTCCGATCAGCAATGCTGCGTGCTCTACCGGAGACAACTCGCCGACATCGCGGTCGAGATGGGGGGCCAGGGCCACATCCAGCGCCTTGGCTTCACCCAGCACACCTTCAAGCAACTCATGGAAAAAAGCCATGTTGGCTTCATCGCCCAGGTTGGCAGGCCGGTCAGCCTCGGCATCGGTAAAGCCGCTGCCTTCTTCCATATGCACGTACAACGCAGCCAAATCGTTCTTGCCGACCTGCCACTCGTACAGCGCACGCAATGCCAGCTCGCGAGAAACCTGTCGGCTACCACGGTTTTTCTTGGTGACGGACATGACGGGCTCAGATCGCCTTCAACAGGTTGGCCATTTCGATGGCGCACTCGGCGGCTTCGCGGCCTTTTTCAGACATGCGCGACAAGGCCTGATCATCGTTTTCGGTGGTGAGCACGGCATTGGCAATGGGCACACCGGTATCCAGCGTGACGCGGGTGATACCACTGGCCATCTCGTTGGATACGATTTCAAAGTGGTAGGTTTCACCGCGAATCACCGCACCGACGGCCACCAACGCATCGAATTGGCCCGATGCGGCCATCTTCTTGAGTACCAACGGAATTTCCAGCGCACCCGGTACCGATGCAATGCGAATATCGGACGCGGCTACACCCCGCTTGAGCAAAGCCGCCGTACACGCCGACAGCAAGCCTTCACACACGTCGATATTGAAGCGGCTCATGACCACCCCCACCCGCAAACCCACACCGTTCAGGTTGGGCTCAAATTCAAAAATGTTGTCGTTGCGGGCCATGTCAGTTTCCTTGTTCGAGATATCCAGTCACTTCCAGACCAAAGCCGGTCATGGAAGGCATGCGACGCGGGTGCGCCATCAGTTTCATCTTGCCCACGCCCAGATCACGCAGAATCTGCGCACCAATACCGTAGTTGCGCAGATCGAATTTGGGGGCTGGGCGCGCTTGGCTGGAAAGCCGTTCCATCAGGTCACCCCCCGTTTCCGGGCGATGCAGCAACACCATGACAGCCCGCTCACTCGCTGCCAACGTACGCATGGCGGCATCCATCGTCCATGAATGCCCGGTACCCGCATCAAGAAAGTCGAGGACAGAAACAGGTTCGTGTACCCGTACCAGCGTTTCAGCATGAGCGTCGATCTTGCCTTTTACCAACACCAGATGCGTTTCGTTGACGCTATCGTCGTGATAAGCCAGCAGTTCAAACGCCCCGTAGGCTGTCTCCACCGTCTTTGCGGCCACGCACTTCACCAGGGTTTCGTTTTCGCTACGGTATTGAATCAGGTCGGCGATGGCCCCGATTTTCAGGCCATGCTCACGACCAAACTCGACCAGGTCGGGCAGGCGTGCCATGGTGCCGTCTTCCTTGAGAATCTCGCAGATCACGGAGGCAGGCACGACACCCGCCATGGCCGCCAAATCACATCCCGCCTCGGTGTGGCCCGCACGTTTCAACACACCACCGGGCTGGGCGCGCAGGGGAAAGATATGCCCCGGCTGGATGATATCGCTGGGTTGCGCATCCCGTTTGACTGCGGCCTGAATGGTGACCGCGCGGTCTGCCGCAGAAATACCCGTCGTGACCCCTTCAGCCGCTTCGATGGAAATCGTGAAAGCGGTGCCATGCGGGGTCTGGTTGTCGCTCACCATCTGCTTCAGGCCCAACTGGCGGCAACGCTCATCCGTCAGTGTCAGACAGATCAGGCCACGACCATACCTGGCCATGAAGTTGATGGCCTCGGGCGTCACGAATTCCGCCGCCATGACCAGATCGCCCTCGTTTTCCCGGTCTTCCTCATCAACGAGGATGACCATGCGACCGGCCTTCAGCTCGGCAATGATTTCTGTAATGGGGGAAAGCGACATATTGATCAATCCTTGTCGGAGTCGTTGAGGTAGGTCAGCAAACGTTCGGCGTAGCGGGCCAGCATGTCTGCTTCAAGGTTCACGCGCATTCCCGGCTTGAGGGTATGCAGCATGGTGTTTTCCAGCGTATGCGGAATGAGGTTGATGGAGAACTCGCGCCCATGCACCTGATTCACCGTCAGGGAAACCCCGTTCACCGCTACCGAGCCTTTGTGCACCACATAACGCGCCAGACTGTCGGGGGCACGAATCAACAAGCGCCAGCTGTCGCCCACCGGCTCGAAACTCACCACTTCACCCACGCCATCGACATGCCCCGAGACTAGATGCCCCCCCAGGCGGTCAGACAGGCGCATGGCTTTTTCGAGGTTGAGCTTGCCGCCGGGGGCAAACCCGATGGTGCAGGCAAAGGTTTCGCCGGAAACCACCACGTTGAAACTGGTCTGCGTCTTTTCCACCACGGTCAGACACACCCCATTGCAGGCGATGGAGTCACCCAACGCCACATCGTTCATGTCCAATGTTTCCGCAGCAATGCGAATCTGCGCATCACCGCCACGGGTTGCCTGCAACTCGCTGACGTGGCCTACGGCCTGAATGATTCCGGTAAACATGCTTGATCAGCCTGGAACGCGGGCAAGCCGCGAAGAAAAGGGTCTAAGAACCAAAGGGCGGGTATTTTATGGGTTTCGCGAAGATCAGGGAAATCGGCTGCATCGCCCTGATATATATTGCCGCCCCCAAGACCAGCAACAGACCCGCAGGCGCTGGATGGATGCGCTTTGCGAGGAATTTTTCCTTACCCCTGAATCCAGAAAATGAGCCCATTCCCCCCCCCTTCTCTTGGCAAACGACTGCTGTGTGTGCTGTACGACGCCATGTTGCTCGTGGCCGTGCTGCTGGTTGCCTCCTTTCCCATTGCGGGCTTGGTCAGTCGTCTTGACCCCGCGCTGGCCCGGTCATTCCAACAGGCCTACGTCATATTCATCGCCGGGCTCTACTTCACGGTGTTCTGGCGCAAGGGCCAGACACTGGCGATGAAGACCTGGAAAATTCGCATGGAAACCCGAGATGGCCGCCCTTTGTCATGGCAACGCGCCTGGGGACGTTACGCTCTGGCCCTGCTCAATCTGGCCTGTCTGGGCCTGGGGTGGTGGGGTGCCTGGCTGCGCAGCGACCGGCAGTTTCTGCACGACCACCTGGCGGGCACCCGTCTTCGCGGGGACTGACGAGACAGACACTGGATACTGATGCCATCTGCGGAGAAGCGGTCGCAAGGGCCTGCACAACAGGTTCAACACAAAAACAACGCAAGATCAACGACGCTCCTGCCACCACACGCCTGCCGCTGCAGCCACTGCAAACAACAACACCGGCACGATGGCTGCGGCCGGTGCAGACCAGTCGAGCAACTGCGAGACCTGGGCCAGCAAGCGGTTGATGAGGTGAAACCCCAATCCCAGCAAAACGCCCGTCAGCAAACGCCCCCCTACCCCACCACTGCGCGGCGGACGATAGGCAAAGACCAGCGCCAGCAACAACATGACGGGGGCGGCAGCGGGATAAATCATCTTGTTCCACAGGGCTATTTCATATCGCCGGACGTCCTGGCGATTTTCCGAAAGGTGATCGACGTAGGCGAGCAGAGTTGCAATCGACATGCTCTCCGGCGGCACCATGAGCACAGCCAGAAACTCGGGCGTGATGGCGGTAGCCCAAACCCGATCGTGCACATGCGCCGTGGAGGTTCTGTCGCCACTCAGTGTGGTCTCGGTCACGGTTTCCAAGCGCCAATGCCCCCCCTCCCACAGGGCTTTGGCCGCGTGATGAACCCCCAGCAGGCGGAAATCGCGATCGAACGCGTAGAGCCGCACCTCACGCAACGAGCTGTCCGGCTGCATCTCGTGGATATTGATGAAGGTGTTGCCATCTCTGGCCCACAACCCGGTTTTCAGACCCCGCGCCACCACGCCGGTGGTGGCACTCGCCTTGAGATGTCGGGCCATCTGTTCGGCATGGGGGGCCACATACTCACCCAGTAGCAAGGTCGCGCCACCGACCACCATACCCAAAGACAACATCCAGGCGATGAGGCGGTACATGGATAGCCCGGCGGCGCGCATCACGCTGAACTCCGACCCCAGTGCCAGCCGGTTCCAGGCGAGCAAGCTGCCAATGAGCAAGGCCACCGGCATCAGTTCGTACAGGCGCACGGGCAAATTCAGCGCCACATACGCCAACGCCTTTAGCGGGGTATAACCCGGCGCGCGGGCATCCGACATCTCGCCGATGAAGTCAAAAAAAGCGAACAGCCCCAGCAATGCTGCAGCCGTCATCAAACTGGCCAGCAGCACCTCGCGGGAGACATAGCGAAACAAGCGGCTCATCATGCCCACGGCCCCCGAAAACGCCGCCAGAAAAACATCATGGTCAGCAACGCCATGAGGCCATGTGTGAGCAACACCGCCAGCCCCGCAGACAGGGATGCCTGCGTCACCCATCCCTCGGACAGACCGATGAAGTTGTTGTAAGCGACATAAATCAGGATGGCGAACACGACATTCAGCGAGCGCCCGGCACGGGGATTGACGTAGCTCAGGGGAATCGCCAAAACAGCCAAAAGCAGCGCACTGAGCGGATATCCCAAACGCCAGACCCATTCCCCCATGTTGACTGGGGTTGGCTGTGCCCAAAGCTGGCGGACAGACAGCATGCGAGGGCCGTTCTTCACGGCCTCCATGGCCTGCGGCTGAATGCGTACCGCATACGAAGCGAATTCACCCACACGAAAATCCGCCTTGCCCGGCGAGCCATCGTAGCGTCGCCCGCTTTCCAGTACGAGGAAGCGCTCACCACGCTCATGGCTGACGACATGCCCCTCACGCGCCACCATGATGCCGGTGCGCCCCTGCATGAGCGACTGTACAAACACGTTGGTCACACGCATGCCGTCTTCAGACACCGATTCGACGAAATGCACCCGCTGACCGCCGCCAAATTCCGTGAACATGCCAGGTGCCATGGCCGAAACCTCATCCCGAGTATTCAGAATCTGTTCGTATTCGACCTGTTTCTTCGCCCCCCAAGGCAAGCCGACAAAACTGACCCAGGCAATCAGCACCACCATCGGCAGCGAAAACAGCAAAACCGGACGCACCCAGCCCAGCGGCCCGACCCCGCCGGACATCCAGATCACCGCCTCGCTGTCCTGCCAGACCCGACTAAGACTGATGAACACCCCGATAAACAGCGCCAGCGACAGCAAGACGGGCAAAAAGCGCAGCACGCCGAGAGTCAACATGGGCAGCACCGCACCGGCCTCCAATTCCCCCAGCGCTGCGCGACCCAGCACGCGCACCAGCATCACCACCAGAAAGATGGCCGCCAGGGCGGCGAACGTAGTCGCCGCCCCCTGGGCCATGTCACGGGTCAATGCACGATCAAACCGGGACATGGGCAGACGGGGAAAGCCAACGGGGGAAGGTTGCCATGGCCGTAGCTGGCCGCCAATAATCGGCCGGAACGGACTTTGTCCATCCGCACGGACTCTTGGAGAACAGAATGGAATTCAGCATCAAAAACGGCAGCCCGGAAAAACAACGCACGGCCTGTATCGTGGTTGGGGTATTTGAAGGCAACGCACTCAGCCCGGCGGGACAAACCCTTGATCAGGCCAGCCAAGGCTATCTGACCGACATTCTCCGGCGCGGTGACATGGACGGCAAGACCGGCAGCACGCTTGTGCTGCACCAGGTTCCCGGCATTGCTGCCGAACGGGTCATGCTGGCAGGCATGGGCAAAGAAGGCGAAGTCCATGAAAAGGCCTACCGTGAGTCTGCCCTGGCCGCCATCAGGGCACTCACCCGCATCGGTGTCAGCGAGGCCTGCCTGTATCTGGCAGAAACGCCCACCTGCAATCGGGACATCGCCTGGAACGTTGAGCAGACCATTCTGATGGCAGCCGAAGCCGACTACCGCTTCGATCGCTTAAAAAGCAAGGTGGATGATGGCAAGAAAGCATTGCGCAAACTCACCCTGGGCCTCGTGCAACGCAACCACGTTGCAGCAGCAAAACAGGCTGCCGCGCAAGGCGAGGCCATCGCCAACGGCATGAAGCTCACCAAAGACCTTGGCAACCTGCCCGGCAACCTCTGTACCCCCTCCTATCTGGCCGATCAGTCACGGGAAATGGCCCATGAAATGGGCCTGAAGATTCAAGTGCTGGAGCGTGCCCAGATCGAAAAACTGGGCATGGGTTCCTTTCTGTCGGTGGCCAAGGGTAGCGACGAGCCCCCGCGTTTCATCGTGCTGGAACACAAGGGAGGCAAAAAACAGGATAAGCCCATCGTGCTGGTGGGCAAGGGCATCACCTTCGACTCAGGGGGCATTTCCCTGAAACCCGGTGCTGACATGGATGAAATGAAATACGACATGTGTGGTGCTGCATCCGTGCTGGGCACATTCCGCGCCTTGGCCGAACTGAAATTGCCACTCAACGTCATCGGCCTCATTCCTACCTGCGAAAACCTGCCTTCAGGCCGGGCCAGCAAACCAGGTGACATCGTCACCAGCATGAGCGGCCAGACCATCGAGATTCTCAACACCGACGCGGAAGGCCGCCTCATCCTGTGCGATGCCCTCACGTATGCAGAGCGCCTCGACCCCGCTTGTGTGGTTGATATCGCGACGTTGACCGGTGCCTGTGTCATCGCGTTGGGGCATGTCACCAGCGGTCTGCTGGCCAACGATGACGCGCTGGCCGGAGAACTGCTGGCGGCAGGCAACGCCGCTTATGACCGCTGCTGGCAGCTGCCGTTGTTTGAGGATTACGCCGAGCAACTGAAGAGCAATTTTGCAGACATGGCCAACATCGGTGGCCGCCCCGCCGGCACGATCACGGCAGCGGCTTTTCTGGGCAAGTTCACGCAGAAATATGCCTGGGCACACCTCGACATTGCCGGCACCGCCTGGAAATCGGGCAAAGAAAAGGGCGCGACAGGCCGGCCGGTCGCCCTACTGGTGAACTTCCTGGCAAAACGCGCGGGCTGATCGGAGCCTTACCCGGCTTCGCCTGGCACGATCACGCTATCGCGTGCCTCGTCCAGCATGTCCGGGTAATCACGCGAGGCATGCAGACCACGACTTTCATGGCGCTGCGTGGCGCAGCGCACAATCAAGTCGGCTGTCTGCACCAGATTTCTGAGTTCAATCAGATCATTGCTGACGCGAAAGTTGCTGTAGTACTCGTTGATTTCGTCCATGAGCAGCCGAATGCGATGCGCCGCCCGTTCCAAACGCTTGCGGGTACGCACAATACCGACGTAATCCCACATGAAGCGCCGTAACTCATGCCAGTTGTGGGCGATGACGATTTCTTCATCGGCATCGGTCACCCGGCTTTCGTCCCAAGCAGGCAACACCCCGTGATCAGCCGGTTGTGAACACAGAATGTGCGCAGCCGCCGCACGCCCATACACCAGGCATTCCAGCAGGGAGTTGGAAGCCAGCCGGTTGGCCCCATGCAGACCGGTGCACGACACTTCGCCGATGGCGTACAGGTTTTCGGCATCCGTGCGCCCGTCAGCATCCACCTTCACACCACCACAGGTGTAGTGCGCCGCTGGCGCAACGGGAATCCACTCGCGCGTGATGTCGATGCCCAGCTCCATGCAGCGCGCGTGGATATTGGGGAAGTGGTCGATGATGAAATTGGCAGGCTTGTGGGTGATGTCGAGATAGACGCAGTCGATACCCCGCTTTTTCATTTCGAAGTCGATGGCACGGGCCACGATGTCGCGTGGAGCCAACTCGGCACGCGCATCGTGATCGGGCATGAAACGCGTGCCATCAGGCAGCCGCAACAGCGCCCCCTCTCCCCGCATGGCCTCGGTGATGAGAAAAGATTTGGCATGCGGGTGATACAGACAGGTGGGATGAAACTGGATGAATTCGAGGTTGGCGACACGACACCCGGCCCGCCAGGCCATGGCAATGCCATCGCCCGTGGCCGTATCGGGGTTGGTGGTATACAAAAATGCCTTGCCCGCACCACCACTGGCCAGCGCGGTGAAACCAGCAGAAAAGGTTTCCACCCGCCCGGTGGAAGTGTTGAGCACATACGCGCCGTAGACCCGCTTGCCGTTGCGCTGTAAGCGCCGGTCGGTAATGAGGTCGACCGCGATATGTTCGGTGAACAGGCTGATATTGGCGCACGCGGCCATGCGCGCCAGGAGGATGTCCTGTACGGCCCGGCCGGTCGCGTCGGCAGCATGCAGCACCCGGCGCTGTGAATGCCCGCCCTCGCGGGTCAGGTGGTAAGCCTCGCCCTCATGATCGAAGGGCGCACCCTGCTCGATCAACCACCGCACGGCGGCCGGGGCCGATTCCACGACACGTCGCACCACCGCCTCATCACACAGTCCAGCACCTGCAATCAGGGTATCGCGCACATGCTCGTCAAAACTGTCTTCGGGGCTCATGACCGCCGCAATACCCCCTTGTGCCCAGTAGCTGGAACTGTCGACCCCCGCCTTCTTGGTCACTACGGCAATGCGCAGGGTCTCGGGCAAGGAAAGCGCCAGTGTCGCGGCAGACAGGCCGGAACCAATGATGAGAACGTCGTGACTATGCATGGGCAGGAATCGGGAAAGAGAAATCAGAACGGGGCTTATACTCGCCCCCGCCGAGATTGTAAGGACAAGGATGAGTGACCGGGAAATAGACCTGCAACTGGTCGAACGGGTGCGCGCAGGCGATCAACGCGCTTATGGGCTGCTGGTGGAGAAATATCACCGCAAGCTCATGCGCCTGCTATCACGCATGGTGCGCAACAGCGATGAAATCGAAGATATCGCGCAGGAAACCTTCATCAAGGCCTATCGCGCCCTGCCGCAATTCCGTGGCGATGCTGCCTTTTACACCTGGCTGTATCGCATCGCCGTCAATACTGCAAAAAACCATTTGATGGCACGAGGGCGCGAGCTGCCCACCGTTTCCGATCAGGCCATGAACGATGAAGACGAGCCAGACGAACGTCTGGTCGCGCAAAACATCAGCACGCCAGAGTCGGAACTTCTCAGCAAACAAGTGGCCTATGCAGTCGATGAAGCCGTCAGCGCATTACCGGAAGAACTCCGGCAAGCCATCACCCTGCGGGAAATCGAGGGCATGAGCTACGAAGAAATCGCTGACACCATGGCGTGCCCCATTGGCACTGTGCGCTCGCGGATATTCCGGGCGCGCGAGGCCATCGCCGCAAAATTGCGCCCGATTCTGGGCACGTCGGAAGATCGAAGGTGGTAACCATGACAATCAAAACCGCAACAGCACCCCTCGCCTCACAGGCCGAAGAGGATGCTCTCTCCGCACTGCTCGACGGCGAGTTGTCGCAAACCGAAAGCCTGCGCGCCCTGGCCCGCATACACAGCGCCCCTGCCGAGCGCACGCGTTTCCGCACCTACAGCCTCATTGGCGACAGCCTGCGCGGCCTGCCCGACACACACCCCGATTTCACCACCCAGGTGATGGCTGCCCTGAAAAACGAGCCCACCCTCCTTGCCCCCATGCCGCGCAGGCGCGAACGACGCCCGGCCCTGTGGCTGGCCGCTGCGGCTGTCAGCGCCATTACCTGGGGGCTGTGGCAAAGCCTGCCAGATCAACCCATTCCGGCCCCCATGGCCGCCAACGCTCCCCGCCCCGTTGATGTCGAGCCCTATCTCGCCGCCCATCAGGATTTTGCTCAAGCGGTCATCGCCCCGGCAGAAATGCAATTCACCCAGGTTTCGTTCGTGGAGCCACAACGATGAACGCAGTACGGCACACGGTGTTTGGCCTGCTGCTGACCTCCAGCACCGCCTGGGCAGGCGCTCCGCTCGCCCAGACAGAAGCCGCAGCCTGGCTGCAGAAAATTGCCGAAGCCTCTCGCCACATCAGCTACGAGGGCGTCTTCGTCTTCCAGCAAGGCGGTGCCTCGCAATCACAAACCCTCATGGTGACCGGCCGCCCCAGCGGCGCGCACATGGAAAGCCGCCTGCTCACCCTGGATGGCAATCCGCGCGAAGTACGCTGTTCTCAGCAGGTTTCGTTCACGCTGATGGTGAATGGCTCACAACAACAGATCGAAAAACGCCTGAACAGACGACATTTCCCCGATCTGCTTCCAGAAAATGCTGCCGAACTGGCCAACTGGTACAGCATCAGCCTCGGCACCCCCTCGCGCGCCGCTGGGCGTGACTGCACCACCCTGGAAATCACCCCCAAAGACGTATACCGCTGGGGATACGTGCTGTGTGTCGATAAAAACAACGCCTTTCCCTTGCGCGCAGTCATGATCAATGACGAGGGCCAAGTGCTCATGCAATACAGTTTTGCCGATCTCAAACTGGGCACTCAACCCAAAATGGACGGGCATCCCATGCCTGCCATGCCCGAAGCCGCCAAACCGGCCACCGGCAGCCCCATCGAGGTCACGGAACTGCCCCCCGGGTTCAATCGCATTGCCGCCATGCGCCGCCAGCTTCCCAACCGCAAGGGCGAAGTCGAGCACTGGGTTTTCAGCGATGGCCTCACGCACGTTTCCCTGTTTCTCGAACCCGTACAAAAACCCGTATTGCCCATCAAAGGGCAAAGCAAACAAGGCATGATCAACCTGATCAAACGCCAAGTGGGTGACTGGCAGGCCACCGTTCTGGGTGAAGCGCCCTGGGCCACGGTGGAAAGCATCGCCATGCACCTCGAAGCCAAACCGGCCACCCCCTGAAACCCCATGATCGAAAGCCCCGCCCGCGTCACCCGCAGCCATGGCGACACCGCCTGGGTCATCAGCGAAGCCCCTTCATCCTGCGGTGCCTGTGCGGGCAAAGGCTGCGGTTCCTCCGTATTCAGCCGCCTGTGGCACCCCGACACCCCTGAATATCCGGTTGCCAACCCCATTCAGGCCCAGCCCGGCGAAGCCGTAGTCATCGGCCTGCCCGAAGGTTCACTTCTGCACGCCACTGCGCTGGGTTACGTTTTGCCATTGCTGGCAACACTCGCGGGAGCCGGACTGGGGCAATGGCTCTTCGGGGAACTCGCTGCCGCCCTGGGGAGTCTGACCGGCCTGCTGTTGGCGGGGCTCTGGCTGAAACGCCGCACGCAGGACACACGCCAACCCGTCATCCTGCGACGCGGCACCCCCCGCTGCGCCAACGGCTCGCATTAAAAACCTGCAAGACCGCACCCCTCTCACGCGTTTGCTTCTTCTCAACAGGAAAGGGATCTCATGAAAAACTGGTTTGCCCTGCTTGGCCTGACACTGGCACTTATGACCCAGGCCGCTTTCGCGCAACTTCCCGACTTCACCACGCTGGTCGAACGACAATCGCCCGCCGTGGTCAACATCGCCACCACCCAGGATGCGCGCCAGCTTCGCCGTGGGCCACGTATGCCCGAGCGCGATGAAATGTTCGACTTTTTTCGCCGCATGATGCCCCCCGACACAGAGTCGCATCGCGCCCCTTCGTACGCCCCACCCCGGCATGGACAAGGCTCGGGCTTCATCATCTCCGCCGATGGCTATCTCCTCACCAACACCCACGTCGTTGATGAAGTCGATGAAGTCATCGTCAAACTGCACGACAAGCGCGAATTCCGCGCCAAGGTCGTCGGCACCGACAGCCGTACCGATGTCGCCCTGCTCAAGATCAACGCCACCGGCCTGCCCAAAGTCGCCATCGGCAAGCCCGACACCTTGCGCGTCGGCGAATGGGTGCTCGCCATCGGTGCCCCCTTCGGTTTTGAAAATTCCGTCACTGCAGGCATCGTCTCCGCCAAGGGCCGCAGCCTGCCGCAAGAAAATTACGTGCCTTTCATCCAGACCGACGTCGCCGTCAACCCCGGCAATTCAGGCGGACCACTGTTCAACATGGGCGGCGAAGTCGTGGGCATGAATTCGCAGATCATTTCCCGCTCCGGCGGCTACATGGGCCTGTCGTTCGCCATCCCCATCGACGTCGCCATGGATATCGCCGAACAACTCAAAAGCAAAGGCAAAGTGGAGCGCGGTCGGTTGGGCGTCGTCATTCAGGAAGTCACCGCCGATCTGGCCGATTCTTTCGGCCTGAAGACCCCGCAGGGTGCGCTGGTATCGGAAATCGAACCCGGCAGCCCCGCCGACAAAGCCGGGCTACAGGTCTCCGACATCATTCTCAAATTCAACGGCCACCCCATCCAGACCTCCATCGACCTACCGCGCATGGTCGGGGCCACCCGCCCCGGCAGCTCCGCCCGCCTCGATATCTGGCGCAAAGGCACCGCACGCGAACTCGAAATCAAGGTTGGTGCCATGCCCGACGACGACAAAACCACACGCACCGCCGAACAGAAAAAAACCAACCGCGCCGGGTTGCTGGTTTCAGAAATCGGTGAAGAGCAAAAACGCGCGCTGAAGATCGGCAGCGGCGTACTGGTGGAAGAAGCCACCGGCATCGCCTCACGCGCAGGCATCAAACCGGGCGACATCATCCTCGCCGTCAACAACCAGGAGGTGAACAACCCCGCCGAACTCACCCGTCTGCTCGAGGATGGCCGCAAACAGGCGGCCCTGCTGGTGAAACGCGGTGACAACGCACATTACGTGTCGCTGCGGTTGGAGAAATAGAAAACAGCGCACGTTTCACAACCCACGGCCCGCGCATCTGCCCGGGCCGTGTTCATTTGCTCGGCCCGCCTGGCTCTCCCCTGTTCAACCTTGAAACCTCAGTTGACCGCTATTTTTCCATCGAGAGACCGCATGAATGCGGACGTGGGTGCCTTTGTTTCCCCTCACCCGGCAGGTGAGACCGCTACGCGCCCGCCTTCGGGATCGTTCAACTGAGGTTTCAAGGTTCAATCCAGTGTTCAATCCAGCAAGCCGCTCGCACGCAGTACGTTGAGCATGGTGACCCGTCGCATCAATTGGGTTGAATTGGGTACATCAAGCTTTTGCAGAATCTGTACGCGATGGTTTTCTACCGTGCGTGGGCTGATGCGCAGCAGCTGCGCCACATCGCTGGCTGACTGCCCCAGTTCCAGATACTCCAGAATTTGTCGTTCGCGGGGGCTTAGTACCGCTCGTTTGTCGCGGTATGAGAGGGCCAGAGCAATGAAATTGTGTACCGCATGATCACGATTCAGCGCCCGCTGAACGACTTCAAGCAGTTCGATTTGCTGAAAAGGCTTTTTCACAAACCCCAGAGCCCCCCGGTTCATGGCCAACACCACCAGATCTGGGTCGAACCGGGTTGAGGTGAACACACAGGGCTGATGTGCATCCGCTCGACGCAATAACTGCATCAATTGCAGGCCGTTCATCTCCGGTAGAAGAAAATCAATCAGAAAACAGCTGGGCGATGGCAACGGCAAGGCCTGAAGCAAATCGCTCGGCGTCAGGAATTCGCGAGACTGAATCTCAACGTCAGCCAACATGCGCCGCGTAATCGAGTTGGCTACGGCATCACGATTGACGATAAAAACCTGCTGCAAACGCGTACTACCCGTCGAACCGGGATGCATGAAGGTCATGTTTTTCCTGTCAACGCGATTAATTCAAAGCCTATTGAGTATATCCACTCATTCAATCAGCGTTCATATACTCTGATCAAGGGGGCATCAGGAAGCTAGAGTAAGTCATTACCTCACCCCACCCAGCCAGGATGCCCCCATGAGCAGCCCATCAGAAGACAGCCACATGCAGCCGACTCACTATGTCGGCATAGGTGCCTCTGCAGGGGGGTTGGAAGCCATTGATGCTTTCTTCAACAACATGAACCCAGAAAGTGGTTGCGCCTTTATCGTCGTGCAGCATTTATCGCCGGATCACAAGAGTTTGATGACGGAGTTGCTCTCCAAACGGACTTCGATGCCAGTACAACGTGCGACCGAAGGAATGACCGTGCTGGCGAACAATGTCTACCTGATTCCTCCCAACCATGACTTGCGTATTTTTCACGGCAAACTGCTGCTGACTGAGCAGAATCGCCAAGGGGGCGTCAACCTCCCAATCGACATCTTTCTTACCTCGCTGGCAGAAGATCAGGGGGACAAGGCTGTCGGCATCATCCTGTCTGGCACCGGTTCCGACGGCACCCGAGGCGTGCGTGCCATCAAGGAAAAGGTCGGCATGGTCATGGCACAGACCCTGGAGACAGCGGGCTTTGACAATATGCCCCGCTCAGCCATTGCCACGGGCCTGGTCGATTACACCCTGGCACCGGAAGATATGCCGGCCCAACTGGTTTCCTTCATCAAGCATCCCTATGCCAGCAAACAGGAAAACGGCGATGCCCTGCTCAGTGACGAAGATGGCCTGAACCGCATCTTCGCCCTGCTACGGGAAAAAACCGGCATCGATTTCACCTATTACAAGCCCAATACCGTGGTTCGCCGCATCGAACGGCGGATGACGGTTAACCAGATCCTGTCCCTGCGCGACTACGTCCGCTATCTCGAAGGATTCCCCAAGGAGATTGATTGCCTGCACCGCGACCTGCTCATTGGCGTCACCAATTTTTTCAGAGACCCTGCCGCTTTCAAGGAGTTGCGCGAAGTCTGGCTCCCACAACTGTTACGTGAACGGGACAACATGCCTATCCGGGTCTGGGTGGCCGGATGCTCCACGGGTGAAGAAGCCTATTCCATCGCCATCATCTGCCATGAAGTCATGGCGCACATGGGCAAGCTGTCTGAGGTCAAAATTTTCGCTACCGACGTCGACAAAGAAGCCATTACGCATGCCGGTGCAGGCATTTACCCCGAGAGCATTTCTGCCGATGTGCCACCGGAATTGCTCGCCAAGTATTTTTACCGACGTGATGATGGCTACCAGATCGCAAGGCATATCCGCGAAATGGTGGTTTTCGCCCAACACAACCTGGTCAAAGACCCGCCCTTTACCAACCTCGAACTGGTCAGTTGCCGCAACCTGCTGATCTACCTGCAGCCGGTATTGCAGCAACGCGCGCTGGAACTGTTCAACTTTGCCCTCAATCCGGGCGGCATCCTGTTTCTGGGCTCAAGCGAAACAACCGGCGACATGACCGACTATTTCGAGCCGCTGCACAATAAATGGAAGCTCTATCACTCTCGTGGCAAAAAACGCCGCGACATGCTGTCCGAGTCCAGCATCAATTTCAGCACCTCTTCACGGCACAACCGCCCCAGGCTGGAAAGCGGCTCACGCACCACCGCATACAGCACGACAGAAGAACGCACCGTAGATCGTTTATTACAGGGCGTCAGCGGCGACTACCTGCCCTTCACCATGGTGATCAACGAACAGATGGAATTGCTCCATGTCGTTGGCAATGCCAACGACTACCTGCGTTTCCCGGCAGGAAAAATGATCAGCGATGCCAGCAAGCTGGCCCACCGTGACCTCGCCATCCCCCTCGCCACGGGCATGCAGAAATCGCTGCACGACTACGTTGAGATCAATTACAACAATATCCACCTGCGCGATGAGGGCAAACCCACACGACTGGTCAATATGCGCATCCTCCCCCTGCCGATGCGCAAGGGACAAACGCCGCTGCTCGCCGTATTCATTACAGAACCTCAGCCGGACAACGGCAACGACAAACCCCTGGATGTCCTGAACTACGATGTCGGTCGCGAAGCGGAACAACGCATCAACGACCTTGATCAGGAACTCCAGTTCACCCGGGAAAACCTGCAAGCCACGGTCGAAGAGTTGGAAACCTCCAACGAAGAATTGCAGGCCACCAATGAAGAATTACTGGCCAGCAATGAAGAGCTGCAAAGCACCAACGAAGAACTGCAGTCGGTCAACGAGGAGTTGTACACGGTCAACGCCGAGCTGCAGGGCAAAATCGCCGAACTGACCGAGGTCAACAACGACCTCGACAACCTGCTGCTCAATACACGCATTGCCACCTTGTTTCTCGACCGTAACCTGGAGATTCGTCGCTTTACGCCAGAGATCACGCGTTTCATCCGGATCATCGATCAGGACATCGGACGCCCCTTCGATCATCTGGTCCACGACATCATCGATGTTGACCTTGACGTTCTCACCCGGCAGGTCAGCGAGAGCCATGACCCCATCGAAAAGGAAGTCAAGGATCGCACCGGCCGGAGCTATCTGATGCGCATTTATCCCTATCGCATCAGCCCCAGTCTGTTTTCCGGCACGCTGCTCATCTTTGTGGATATTGAATCCACCAAGGACATGCAAAAAAAACTGGAGCAGATCGAAGAGCGCAGCCGCATCGCCCAAAAAGCTGCCCGTCTGGGCAACTGGGACTGGAATATCGAGAGTGGCGAAGTGGCCTGGTCCGAAAACATCGAAAAACTGTTTGGCTTTGCCCCCGGCGAGTTCACCGGCACCTACGATGCCTTTCTGCGCGTGATCCCAGCCGAAGACCGGATCAAGGTCAAAGAAGAAATTCGCCTTTCTCTTGAAGACTCCAGCCGCCCCTACCAGACCGAACACCGCATCATCCGCCCCGACAACGGCGAAATCCGCTGGATGCAAGAACACGGGGCGGTCTATACCGATGCCCAGGGTAAACCGGTGCGCATGGTCGGAATCGTCAAGGACATCACCGAAACACGTGCCAGCACATTGGCTCGCGTGCGTTCCGAACGCCTGTTCAGAGCCACGCTCGACAACCTGCGGCTGATTGCCCTGCACCTGGATGAAGAAGGGCGCGTGCTCTACGTCAACCCCTTCTTCAGCGAATTCAGCGGCTGGAATGCCGATGACATCGTCGGGCACCTCTGGGTAGATCGCTGTGTACCTGTTGCATTGCGCGGCAAGATCACCGAGGTGATGAAAGCCTTTGCCGACGGAGCTGGCGAAATGCAAAGACACTACGAAAACGCCATCGTCTGCAAGAACGGCGAATTACGTCATATTTTCTGGAACAACACCCCTTTCCATGACGACGAAGGGCGGCCAATCGGCGTCATTTCAATTGGTCAACCCGCCTCATGCACAGATCAGCGGGCCATCGCCGCTGATGCCGCCACGAATCCTCTCCAGTAAAACGCCCATATCCATGACGAACGAAACAACGGAGCATCTGCGACGCATTGCAGAGGAACAGGCGGGAGAGTCACTGGATACAGCCCCCCCCTCTCTTCGCCCGGAGGAAATTCGACGCCTGATTCACGAGTTGCGCGTCCACCAGATCGAGCTGGAAATGCAAAACGAGGAAATGCGCGAAACCCAGGTGGTACTCGCTGCCTCCCGTGACCGCCTCTCCCATCTCTATGACTTTTCTCCGGTCAGTTATTGCACCCTGGACGCAAAAGGCATCGTTCTTGAGTGCAACCTCACCCTTTGCCAGTTACTCAAAAAAGAACGGCGCCAACTGATCGGCTACCCCCTCTCGCGCCACCAACCGCCCGAAGACATTCCCATCCTGCTCGATATGCTGAACAGCCGTGAAGCCACGCTCGAACGACAGCTCAGACTACGCAGCCACAGCGAAGAAAAGCAGGACTGCCATGTCCTGCTCAAACTGGATCGCATCACGAAACAGGAGAACACCACCGGATTCTGGCTTGCCGCCATCAGTGACATCTCGTCCCTGCTGCGCTTGACGGAGGAACTGCGCATCAAAAGCGCCGCCATCGAAAACACCATGGAAGGGGTGCTGATCACCCAAGCCAACGGCCAGATCTGCTTCGTCAACTCTGCCTTTGAAAAAACCACCGGCTACACACAAAAACAGGTGTTGGGCAAAAACCCCAACATCCTGCAATCCGGCAAACACACCCCCACTTTCTACCAAGACATGTGGCAAAGCATCGCAAAAAACGGCCACTGGCGCGGCGAGGTTTGGAACAGGCGTGCTACGGGTGAAATTTATCCAGAGTGGATCAGCATCAGCACCGTCTTTGACGATGCCCACAAACCGGCCTATTACGTTGGCGTCTTCTCGGATATCACCACCGAGGAGAACATGCGGCAGCGCCTGCACAAACTGGCCTATTACGATGGCGTGACAGACCTGCCCAACCGTCACTTGTTCATGGATCGGCTCAACCAAGCCATTGCCGACGCCCGGCGGAACAAACGGACATTTGCCCTGCTGTTCCTGGATCTGGATCGTTTCAAGAACATCAACGACACGCTCGGCCACACGACCGGCGACCACCTGCTGGTGGAAGTCAGTCAGCGAATTGCCCATAACCTGCGCGAGGTCGATACCGTCTCACGCATGGGGGGCGACGAGTTCATGGTATTGCTGCCGAATATCGATTCCGGAAAAGACGCCAACCTGGTTGCCCAGAAACTGCTCTCCGCCATGTCCACTCCGTTTGACCTGGCGGGGCGTCAATATCACATCACGGTCAGCATCGGCATCAGTCAGTACCCTGAAGATGGCGACGAGGCGGATGACATCATCCGTCACGCCGACATCGCCATGTACCAGGCCAAGGAAAAAGGCCGTAACGCATACCATCGCTACCGGCAAAGTTTTGATGAAAAACACCAGATTCACCTCGACCTCGAAAACGACCTGCGTCATGCCCTGCTGCTGAATAGTCTGGAATTGCACTATCAGCCCCAGCAAGAGCTGATTTCAGGACGTTGGCACGGTGTCGAGGCTTTATTGCGATGGCATCACCCTGAACGCGGCTTCGTCCCGCCCATGGAATTCATCCGCATCGCCGAAGACACCGGTTTGATTGTCGAAATCGGTTACTGGGTCTTACGCCGGGCTTGCCAACAGTTTTTAGCCTGGCGTCGAGCCAGTCTGGATATCGGACGAATCTCCATCAATCTCTCTCCCCACCAGTTTTTGCAGAGCAACCTGATCGAGCGCATGCGCGAGATTCTGGAAGAAACCGGTATGCCCGCAACCTGCCTCGGTATCGAAGTGACAGAAAGTGCGGCCATGCCCAATTTTCAATACAGCGTTCGTACGCTTGAGGCCCTGCGTGAGATGGGGATCACCATCTACATCGACGATTTCGGCACGGGTTTCTCCTCACTGAGCCACCTTCGGCACTTACCCATCGACATCCTCAAAATCGATCGAGCCTTCATCGCCGAGATTCCCGGCAACAACGACGATATCGCCATCGCACGCGCCATCATTGCCATGGCCAAAACCTTGAACCTTGAAATCATTGCCGAAGGCATCGAAACAACCGCACAAATGGATTTTCTGCGCCAGGAAGGCTGCCATGCCGGTCAAGGCTATCTCCTCTCCCGACCGATTACGCCAGACGCCGTATTTCAGTTGATGAAAGGCTAACCTCGCTGATCAGGCAGGCACCTTTTCCGCAGGCAAACGCCAGACGGGGAATGACGCCTCATCGGTTAGAATCCTGCCCCGGTCTTTTTTCCAGGTTTCATGCCGTGCGCAACATCCGCAACTTTTCCATCATCGCCCATATCGATCACGGTAAATCCACACTGGCCGATCGCTTGATCCATCGTTGCGGCGGCTTGGCAGAGCGCGAGATGGAGGAGCAGGTACTCGATTCCATGGATCTGGAACGCGAGCGCGGCATCACCATCAAGGCACAGACGGCAGCGCTGCTCTACAAGGCAAAAGATGGGCAGGAATACCAGCTCAACCTGATCGACACCCCCGGCCATGTGGATTTTTCGTACGAAGTCTCGCGTTCGCTGTCGGCGTGCGAGGGGGCTCTGCTGGTGGTCGATGCGTCACAAGGGGTGGAAGCGCAAACGGTGGCGAACTGTTACACCGCCATCGACCTGGGCGTAGAAGTCACGCCGGTGCTCAACAAGATCGACCTGCCTTCGGCTGATCCGGAACGGGTGATCCAGGAAATAGAGGAAATCGTCGGCATTCCCGCCGATGACGCAGTACGTTGCTCAGCCAAGACCGGGTTGGGTATCGACGATGTGCTGGAAACCATCGTCCGGTGCGTACCTCCGCCACGGGGGGATGAACAGGCACCGCTCAAGGCCCTGGTGATCGATTCGTGGTTCGACAACTATGTCGGCGTGGTCATGCTGGTGCGTGTGATCGATGGCGTGCTCAAGCAAAAAGACAAGATTCGTCTGATGTCCTCCGGTACCGATTATCTGGCGGAACAGATCGGCGTGTTTACGCCCAAGTCGTTGGCACGGACTGAACTCTCAGCCGGGCAGGTGGGGTTCATCATTTCCGGCATCAAGGAACTCAAGCACGCCAAGGTGGGCGATACCGTGACGCTGACGGCACGACCCGCCGAAGGGATGTTGCCGGGCTTCAAGGAAATCCAGCCGCAGGTGTTTGCCGGGCTGTATCCGGTAGAGTCGCATGAGTACGACTCGCTGCGTGATGCGCTCACCAAGTTGCAGCTCAATGATTCAGCGTTACGTTTCGAGCCGGAAACTTCGCAGGCACTGGGGTTCGGTTTTCGTTGCGGTTTTCTCGGGCTGCTGCACATGGATATCGTGCAAGAACGCCTGGAACGCGAGTTCGACCAGAATCTGATCACCACCGCGCCTTCGGTGGAGTATCAAGTGGTGATGAAGGATGGCAGCGTCATCGAGGTGGAAAACCCGTCGCGTCTGCCCGATCTGTCGAAGATCGAAGAAATTCGTGAGCCGATCATTACGGCCACCATCCTCGTGCCCGAGGACTATCTCGGCAATGTCATGACGCTGTGCAACCAGAAACGCGGTGCGCAGGTGGATATGAAATACATGGGCCGTCAGGTGATGCTGAAGTACGACCTGCCGCTCAATGAGGTGGTGCTGGATTTTTTTGACCGCCTCAAGTCGACATCGCGCGGCTATGCCTCGCTCGATTACGAATTCAAGGAATTCCGCGCCGACGATCTCATCAAGCTCGATGTGCTGGTCAACGGTGAGAAGGTCGATGCGTTGGCGCTGATCGTGCACCGTTCCACCTCGCAGTATCGCGGGCGCGAACTGGTGTCGAAAATGCGGGAACTGATCCCCAGGCAGATGTTCGATGTCGCTGTGCAAGCCGCCATCGGCAGCCACATCATCGCCCGCGAGACGGTGAAGGCACTGCGCAAGAACGTACTGGCCAAGTGTTACGGCGGCGACATCACCCGCAAGAAAAAGCTGCTGGAAAAGCAGAAGGAAGGCAAAAAGCGCATGAAACAGGTCGGCAACGTGGAAATTCCACAGGAAGCCTTCCTTGCCATTCTGCAAGTTGGCGAGAAATGATGTTTCGCCTCACTCCCCACTCTTTATCTTTCACAGCCTCATGAATTTCGCCCTCATTCTTTTCATTGCGCTGCTCATCACGGGCAGCATCTGGCTGGTCGACCATCTTTATTTCGCAAAAAAACGGGCTACCCAAACCGCCGAACCGTTGCTGGTCGATTATTCAAAAAGTTTTTTCCCGGTCATTCTCATCGTGTTTTTGTTGCGCTCGTTTCTGGTCGAGCCCTTCAAGATTCCGTCCGGCTCGATGCTGCCGACGCTGCTGGTAGGCGATTTCATTCTGGTAAACAAATTCACCTACGGTATTCGTCTGCCGGTTCTCAACAAGAAGGTCATCGCGATCAGCTCGCCCGAAAAGGGTGACGTCATGGTGTTTCGCTACCCCACCGATCCGTCGCTGGATTACATCAAGCGCGTAATCGGCACGCCGGGCGACGTGGTCGAATATCGCGACAAACATCTGATCATCAATGGCCTGCCCATCGTCATGCAGGCCAAGGGGCAATTTGAATATACCGGGCAAGGGTTGAATTTCATCCGTGGCGACACTTGGCGCGAGCAACTGGGCAAGCACACGCACACCGCCATGACCATTGCGGCAGAACCGCCCATTCGGGTCTACGAGGTTTCCGGCAATTTTCCACACCGCGACAACTGCTCGTATCACGAGAGCGGCTTCAAGTGCACCGTACCCACCGGGCATTACTTCATGCTGGGAGATAACCGCGATGCGTCCAACGACTCACGCTACTGGGGCTTTGTCCCCGAAGAAAACATCGTGGGGCGCGCGTTCTATATTTGGTGGAATTTCGATGACTTCCTGCACATGCTCACCAGCCTGAGTGCGCCGGAACGCATCGGTAGCGTGATCGAATAATCGAGGAGAACCGCATGGACACGCAGCGTGGCATGACCCTGATCGGCTTGATTTTCTTTCTTGGCCTGCTGGGCTGCGGCGCTTACGTGGGCCTTCGCATCATGCCTGCCTATATCGACTACTGGCAGCTGCAGCATGTCCTGGAAAGCAGCCTGAGCACGGGTGAAGGCACGCTTACAGCCCGAGAGGTTCGCATCCGTTTTGTCAAAGAACTCGGCCTGAACAACATCACCACGGTATCTGCCGATGACCTGACGCTGGAAACCCGCGACGACACCCTGCATGCCTCGCTGGAGTACACCGTGAAAAAACCGCTCTGGGGTGCCATGAGTCTGTGCCTGGATTTCAAGCTGAAACACGAGGCCCGTCAGGGGGGGCGCCCATGAGCGAACGCAGTGCCCTTCTCGAACAGAAGCTGGGCCATGTCTGGAAAGAACGTTCCCTGCTGGCCCAGGCACTGACCCACCGCAGCTATGGTGCCCATAACAACGAACGCCTGGAGTTCCTCGGCGACAGCATTCTCAACTGCGTGGTGGGGCACATGCTCTACCTGCGCTTTCCCGATTTGCCAGAAGGGCGGCTTTCGCGTCTGCGCGCCAATCTGGTCAATCAGGAAACCCTGTACGCCATCGCCCTTGATCTCTCTCTTGGCACCCACTTGCGTCTGGGTGAAGGTGAACTGAAAAGCGGTGGGGTGCAACGACCGTCCATTCTGGCCGACGCGCTGGAATCGCTTTTCGGCGCAGCCCTGCTCGATGCCGATTTCGAGACAGCGCGCGGCATCATCGCCAATCTGTTCCAGTCACGCATCGAGCAGATCAACCCCACCTCGCCTGGCAAAGATGCCAAAACCCGGCTTCAAGAATGGCTGCAGCCCCGACGTTTCGGGCTACCCATCTACCAAATGCTCGACATCACCGGCCCGGCGCACGCCCAGTCTTTCCACGTGGAATGCTGCATTGAGCCGCTCGGCGTGCGCACGCACGGCGAGGGTGGCAGCCGCAAGGCCGCTGAACAACAGGCGGCGGAAGCGGCCCTGCATATCCTGGAGCAACGATGAGCCATACGCCCGCCCCCACGCCCCCTTCTCCCGAGGGGCTGGGCGCAGAAACCGCAAGCACGTTTCGCACCGGTGTCATCGCCGTGGTGGGTCGCCCCAATGTCGGCAAATCCACCCTGGTCAATACCTTGGTCGGGGCCAAGGTCAGCATCGTTTCCAACAAGCCGCAGACCACACGCCACCGCATTCTCGGCGTGCATACCGAGGTAGATGCGCAATTCATTTTCGCGGATACCCCTGGTTTCCAGACCCGCTACAAAAGTGCGCTCAACCAAGCCATGAACCGTTCGGTCACACAGGCGCTGGCCGAAGTCGATCTCGTCGTCTGGCTGGTTGAGGCCATGAAATTCACCCCCGCCGATGAGCGCATCCTGCCTTTGCTGCCACGTGACAAACCCGTGATCCTGGTGGTGAACAAGGTGGATCTGGTCGCCGACAAAACCGCGCTGTTGCCTTTTTTGCAACGCATGTCGCAACAATTCCGGTTTGCCGAAATCGTGCCGCTGTGCGCCGAACGCGACAAAGACGCGCTGCGCCTGCCCGCCATTCTCAAATCCTACCTGCCTGATGGTGAAGCCTGGTTCAGTGAGGAAGACATCACCGATCGCAGCTCGCGCTTCCTCGCTGCAGAAATCGTGCGTGAAAAGGTGTTCCGCCTCACCGGCGACGAAATTCCCTACGTGGTCACCGTCACCATCGAACAATTCGAAGAAACGGAAAGCCTGTTCCGTATCGGTGCCGTCGTGTGGGTAGACCGCGATGCCCACCGCCCCATCCTGCTCGGGCAAAAAGGCGCGCACATGAAGCGCATCGCCACCGAAGCCCGCCAAGACATGGAGAAGTTGTTCGACCGCAAGGTTTTTCTCAATCTTTGGGTCAAAGTGAAAGGCGGCTGGGCCGACGACGCACGCCTGATCAAACAGTTCGGTTATGAGTGAGCGGGTCGACCTCGATCCTGCCTTTGTTCTGCATACCCGCCCCTGGCGCGAGACCAGCCTGATCGTCGATGTGCTCTCGCGGCACCATGGCCGTCTCGGGCTGGTCGCCCGCGGTGCACGCCGCCAGAGCTCGGCCCTCAAAGCCCGCCTGATTCCCTTTCAGCCTCTGATGCTGTCGTGGTTTGGCAAAAGCAGCCTGCGCACCCTGCACAGTGCGGAATGGCAGGGCGGCGACCTCAACCTGCGGGGGCATGCGGTGATGTGCGGTTTCTATCTCAACGAACTGCTGCTCAAACTGCTGCCGGAAGGCGATGCCCATGAGGCGCTGTTCGACCGTTATCAGACAACACTGGCCACACTCAACCAGCCAGGCGAAGTCGAACCCGTGCTGCGCCGCTTTGAACTCGATCTGCTCTCCGCACTGGGCTACGCCCAACCGCTGGGACACACGGCAGAGGGAGAAGATCTGTGCGAATCGGTGCGTTACAGCTATCAGCCGGAACAAGGCATCGTGCCCGCGCAACCCGGCATTCCAACTTATCTGGGACGCACCCTGCTGGACCTGGCACAAGGTGACCTCACCCATCCGCCCAGCCTGGCAGAAGGTAAAATGCTCATGCGGGCGCTGCTTGCTCACTACCTTGAAGACAAACCCCTGGCGACCCGGCAACTCCTCATCGACCTGCAAAAACTATGAATGCGCAAGCACTTCCCCCGCGAACCTCTCCCCTCCGTTTGGGGGTCAACATCGACCATGTCGCCACCCTGCGCCAGGCACGCGGCACCCGTTACCCCTGCCCGGTTCAGGCCGCTCTGCGCGCAGAAATGGCCGGGGCCGACTCGATTACCCTGCACCTGCGCGAAGATCGTCGCCACATTCAGGATGCCGATGTCTTCACCCTGCGCGCCCTGCTCGCCACAAAAATGAACCTGGAAATGGCCGTCACCGACGAGATGCTTGCCATCGCCTGTCAGGTGCGCCCGCAAGACGTTTGCCTGGTGCCGGAGCGTCGTCAGGAGCTCACCACCGAGGGCGGGCTGGATGTGGCCGGACAATTTGAAAAAGTCGCCCATGCCTGCCGCGTGCTGGCCGAAGCAGGCAGCCGGGTGTCGCTGTTCATCGACGCCGACGCACACCAGCTCGAAGCCGCCCACGCGGCCGGGGCCCCCGTGGTCGAGCTCCACACCGGTGCCTATGCCGAAGCAGAAGGCCATGCCGCCAGCGAAACCCTGGCACGCATTCGTCAGGGTGTCGAAAAAGGCCTCTCGCTGGGCCTCGTGGTCAATGCCGGACACGGACTCTCGTATCACAATGTTCAGGCCATCGCCGCCATTCCCGGTGTTGAAGAATTGAATATCGGCCACGCCATCGTTGCCCAGGCGGTGTTCACCGGCTGGGAGGCAGCCGTGCGCGACATGAAGCGCCTGATGCTGGAAGCACGTCTCACCACCGGCACACTTTGTTTTTGATCAAATCACCCCGTCGTGCATCCCCTGCCCGAACGGCATAATTTTCAGGGTCTTTTTCTGCTGCCTGCCACCACACCATGAAACCTGTCGCCCTCTTCCGCCATGCCCCAATCGAGGGGCCAGGCTATTTCGCTGATTTTCTCGCCGCACGCGCCATTCCCTGGCAACTCATCGCCGTGGATGCGGGTGATGCCGTGCCCGACAACATCACCAATTTCAGCGGCTTGGTGTTCATGGGCGGGCCCATGAGCGTCAACGACGATCTCCCCTGGATTGCGCCGGTGCTGACACGCATCCGTGAGGCCATCGCCGCAGGGGTACCCGTGCTTGGTCACTGTCTGGGTGGACAACTCATGGCCAAGGCGCTGGGCGGTGAGGTGACCGCCAACCCCGTGAAGGAAATCGGTTGGGCCGAAGTCACCCGCACCGACACCCCCGAGGCGCGGCAGTGGCTGGGTGAAACCAGCCAATTCACCGCATTTCACTGGCATGGCGAAACCTTCTCGTTACCCGAGGGGGCCGTGCGTATTCTCGGCAGCGCACATTGCCGCAACCAGGCCTTTGTGCTCGGCCCCAACCTGGGCATGCAGTGCCACGTGGAAATGACCCCGGAGATGATCGCGGCCTGGTGCGAAGCCGGTGCCGAAGAAATCGCCCGCGCCATCAGCCCGGCCGTGCAATCCCCCACGACCATGCTGGCCCATGCACCCGAGTATCTGCCCGATCTGCACGCCCTTGCCGACCAGCTTTACAGCCACTGGCTGACAGGCCTGCGAAACTGAAGCGAAGCGAAACCGAACCGGAGATAGGCCTGTATCATTCGGACAATATTGTCCTTTGCAACCAAACGGGTATTGCCATTCAAGCAGCCACGCCATGAAACGCCTTTCTGCTCTGCTCCCCATCGTTGCCGGGTTCAGCGTCATGCTGCTGCTCATGGCCGCTGTTGCCGCCATCGGCGTCAATCATGTACGCACGCTCAGCCGTCAGGTCTCGGCCATCGTCGCAGAACGCAACCAGAAGTCGGAAATGGCCACGAGCATGCGTGCCCTGCACGAAGCCCGTTATCAGTCGCTTATTTTTGCCAGCTGCCTTGAAGACCCGTTTCAGCGTGACGAGGAAGTGATGCGGTTTGCCCGCATGGCCAGTGAATTCATCGCCACCCGTGATCATTTTCTGGCCTTGCCGCTCGACCAGGAAGAACACGCTTTATGGGCGCGGGTGCGCGAACAGGTGCGCGTGGTCGAAGAAACCGCCACACAGGTCATCGACCAACTCCAATCAGACCAGTTGAACGAAGCCCGGCACATGACCATGGCCCAGGTGTTGCCCGCGCAGGAACACATGATGGCGGAATGGAACAAGCTGGTGGAAATGCAGCGCGCACGCAATCGCACCGCCCTGGCAGAAACCGCTCGGGCCAGCGAATACGCAGAAAACCTGGTGCGTCTTCTGTCTGGCGGCACCATCGTTGCCGCACTGCTGGTCGCCGTATTCGTGATCCGACTCAGCAGCCGCCTGCATAAAGACCTGTGGGAAGAAAAGGAAAGAAACCGTGTCACCCTGCAAGCCATCGGTGACGCCATCATCCGTTTCGACCATGCCCACGAAATCAGTTATCTCAACCCGGCCGCCGAAGAATTGCTGGGGGTGACCCTCATTTCGGCCCGCTCACGTCCCATCGCTGAAGTCATGCAACTGTTCGACCGGGAAAGCCGCGACGACCTGACCGCCCCGCTGGTGCTGAAAACCTTCTCCGGCATGCGCGTAGACCTGCCCCCCACAGCCAGCCTGCTCTCCGGCTCGGGTCTGGAATATGAAATCGAAGGGTCATGCACCCCCATTCTCGACCCCCGCTCAAACCCCATGGGGGGCGTATTGATCGTGCGTGACGTCACAGAAGCACGGGAAATGCACCGCAAGATTCTCTGGCAGGCCGACCACGACAGCCTCACCGGCCTGATGAACCGCTGGACGTTCGAAGACAAAATCTCGCGCATGTTCAGCAGCAAGCGCACGGCGGAATTTCCTTTGTCGCTGGTCTACCTCGATCTCGACAACTTCCGTCAGATCAACGATGAAGCCGGGCATGCCGCAGGCGATGAACTTCTGCGCCAAATCGGCAGCCAACTGAAAAACCGCATCCGCGATACCGATACGCTGGCACGCATGGGGGGAGATGAATTTGCCATCGCCCTCACGGCCTGCCCGCCGGACATGGCGAAAAACATTGCGCAAAGCATCCGCGACACCATCGGCAGCTACTTGTTTCAATGGGAAGGAAAACCCTATCCCATCACCGCCAGCATCGGCATGGTCAATATCCCCCATCAACACAGCACCATGGACGAATGCATGTCGGCCGCCGATGCCGCCTGCACCCAGGCAAAACAGCAAGGGCCAGGCTCCATCGTGGTGCATTCCTGATCTGAAGAGCGCCCCGCATGTCTGTTCTGGTGGGTGATATCGGCGGCACACATTGCCGTCTTGCCTTGGCTTCATATACCGAAACCGGTGCGCTGCTACATGGGCAACTACATGAGCCACCACATGCGCCGCCACCTATCCACCTGCATGATATCCGCCGTTATCGCAATGCCGACCATGCCGGTCTGGCTGACATCCTCGCGGCCTATCTCGGCCCGGCTCCGGCGACCCGGCAGGCCTGTCTGGCCGTAGCCGGGCCCACCGACGGCCAACAGGTCCGGTTCACCAACCTCGACTGGCAGATCGACTGCCGACCACTGCGCACGCGCCTTGATCTGGAAAAAATCCAGCTCATCAATGATTTTGCGGCCGTCGGCTGGGGACTCAACAGCCTGCAAACCTCAGACCGGGTGGTCTTGCAAACCGGCCACACCACCGATACCCGCCACGCCGTCAAGATCGCAGTCGGTGCGGGCACGGGCCTGGGCGTGAGTATTTGCGTCCCCAATATGAGCCCCCCCGACTCGGGCACGCATCGCCCCCTGCCGACAGAAGGGGGGCATATCGGCTTTGCCCCGGTCAACGAAGAACAAGACCGTTTGCTGGCTTTCATGCGTGCACGCCACGGTCGGGTTTCCGTTGAACGCCTGCTTTCTGGCCCCGGCATCGTCGATCTCTACCGCTTCTGTCTGCGCGAGCACGGCGAAACCGAAACCCACGACCCCTTGCTGGCTACCAACGAACCAGCCCAAACCATCAGCACCGCAGCACTGGCGGGCGAACACCCCAGCGCCATACAGGCCATGCGGCTGTTTGTGACTCTGTATGGGCAGGTGGCTGGCGACATCGCCCTCGCCAGCCTGGCCCAGGGCGGGGTGTTTCTTGCCGGGGGCATCGCCCCGCAGATTCTGCCGCTGTTCAACGCCCCCGAGTTCCTGGAGGCATTCCATGCCAAAGGACGTTACCGCGAGTGGATGCACAGCCTGCCCGTCGCTCTCATCACAGATCACGATATCGGTCTCAAGGGAGCCGCAGTTGCAGCCGCTGCCCGGTAAACGGCACACTCGTGCCTCGTTTCCCTCTTTTTTGCGCCCACACACATGACCTTCTACCTGCTCACACTCACGCACCTGCTCGCTTCCATCGTCTGGATCGGCGGCATGTTTTTCGCGCACCAGTGCCTGCGCCCAGCAGCACTGGCCACCTTGCAGCCCCCCCAGCGCCTGACGCTCTGGCATGCCGTATTCGGGCGATTTTTTCCCTGGGTGTGGGGAAGCGTCATTGCCCTGCTGGTCACCGGCCAAGCCCTGACGCTGCAGATGGGGGGCATGGCCACCATTCCCGTGCAGATTCACATCATGGCGGGTATCGGTTACCTCATGGCCGGCATCTTCGCGTGGATCTTCTTCGTTCCCTATGCCGCCCTGAAACGGGGGGTGGAAGCACAAGATTGGCCCGCTGCAGGTGCCGCACTCAACCGCATTCGCATGCTGGTGGGCACCAACCTGACCCTGGGGCTGATCAATGTCTCCCTCATTTTTCTGATGCCTGCACTGTTGCACTGACCCGGCACCGGGGGTAGGTGTCATGCCGACCCGTATCGGCATGACACAGTGCCTTTCAGCGATACAGCGACAATTCGGCGATACGCGCCTCAATCTTGGCCATTTCCCGCTGATACGCCGGTTCACCGACGCCACCAAAGCGCCGTTCAAATTCCCGTTGTTTCATGAACTCGGACAAATCTTCCACCCGTGGAAAGAAACTCCGTGCCGAAGCGCTCGCGGCCAGCCCGGATTGCATGCGCGCGGCGGCCTCTTGCGAACGGGTGCTTTCTTCGCCCAGCCGGGTTCCGGCCATATCGGCGGCGATGTCATTGAAAGAAAAACCGCTGCCACCCTGTTCGGCATCCTTGAGTTCTTTGTAAAGCCCTGCCGCATCGGCCAGTTGCTTGCCGCCCGCCGCCGCGATGAATGCCGACAAGGCAAAGTGCTGGGCATGATCCTCTCGCCCCTGCAATGCCAGCGCCCCACCGGGTCGGGTTACGGGTGCCTGGGCCGATAACAGACGCTGTTGCAGCACTACTTCAGCCAGGGCAACCAGGGCCGCACGGTTCTCGGCCACCGCATCCCCTGTGGCGCTACGTTGTTTCGCCAGCACGAACGCCTCGCGCAATGCCCGTGCGAAATCGCGCCCTTTCACCCCGGCGAGGTGCTGGTGATAAGCCGCCAAAGCCGCTTCATTGACCCCCGCCATGGCCAGGCCGCTTTCGCTCAATGCCTGTTTGAGTGCGTGCTCCTGCCAGACAAAAGTCAGCGCCAGTGCGGTGTGTTCCCCTCCTTGGGGTTGCAAAACAGCGGTTTGCAGCATGTTGCGCGCCACGGCGTATTGCGGGGCATAGGGGGAATGCCCCACAACCCACTCCAACACGCGCGCAATCCAGCGCTCTTTCAGATAGATATTGCCCAAACGCAATTCCACCGGCACGAGCAGCGACTCCTGTTGCACCAAGGCCAGATCAAAGTTGAGATAACGCTGCACGGGCAAACCCGGCAAACGCAAACTGCCCCTGACCACCATCAGTTTCTCGCCCAAAGTCGCCTGCACCACACCCAGATTCAGCCGTCCAGTCAGGTAATTGAGCACCGCATTCACATCTTCAGACGACAGTTGCAGTCGCCGCACTTCGCCTTCTCGCATCTTGTCGAGGTGTTGCGATTTGACGATTTTCTCGCCCCGTTTGATGTCGGCTGTGCCCAATTGCGCAGCTTGCGTGAGCGCAGGCGTTGCCGAGGTATTCAGATAAGCCAGCCCCAAAAGGCTGGCGACGGTAAACACCAGCAGAAACATCAGAATAATCAGCGCTCGTATCATTTTCCGACTCCATAGTTTTCAAATTTGCGCAGCACTTCGGCCATTTCCGCCTCGTCCAGCAGTACCGGCACGCCGACCTGGCAGATGCGCAGATATTGTGCGCACAGGTTTTCCACTTCCAGTGCCAACGCCAGTGCAGTGCGCAGTGAGCTCCCCCAGGCCAGCAGGCCATGATTGGCCATGAGGCAGGCGCGCCGCCCCTGCAAAGCGACAACGACAGCATCTGAAAGTGCCTGCGTGCCAAAAGTGGCATAGGCCGCACAACGAATGTCGCACCCGCCCGCCATGGCCACCATGTAGTGAAACGGGGGCACATCGCGGCGCAGGCATGACAACGCCACGGCGAAAGGCGAATGGGCATGCACGACCGCCTGGGCTTCGGGGAAAATCGCATAAATATCGCGGTGAAAACGCCATTCGCTGGAAGGCTGGGCCCCGCTCTCGGCCACCGCATCGGCATCGCACAGCGGCAGATAGACCATATCGGCCGATTGCAAGCCCGCCATGTCTCGCCCGGAGGGGGTGATCAGCAGCCCATCGCTGCAGCGCGCACTGACATTGCCGGAGGTGATCTGGTTGAGCCCCAGTTCGACACTGCGCCGTGCGCAGGCCGCAACCTGTTCTGGCAGTTCGGAAAGATTCATGCCCGCTCCGGGTAAAGCGCCGCCAGTGCTTCGCGGCGTGCGGCACACACGCCGCGTTCGGTAATCAGCCCGGTGACCAACCGCGCCGGGGTGACATCAAATGCGGGGTTGGCGCACGGGCTACCACTGGGGACGAGTTGCACGCACACCATTTCACCCCGCGCCGTCAGGCCAGTGACATGACTGACCTCCTCGGCACTGCGCTCTTCGATGGGAATGGCCGCGCCGTCTGCCCGCGTGAAATCGATACTCGGGCCGGGGGCCGCCACATAGAAAGGCACCTGGCAGTCGTGTGCGGCCAGCGCTTTGAGATACGTGCCAATCTTGTTGCACACGTCGCCATTGGCGGCGGTGCGGTCCGTACCGACGATCACCATGTCCACCCGGCCATGCTGCATGAGGTGTCCACCGGCGTTGTCCGCGATGACGGTGTGGGGCACGCCGGCCTGGTTCAACTCCCAGGCCGTCAGGCTGGCCCCCTGGTTGCGCGGCCGGGTTTCATCAACCCAGACATGCACGTTCACACCGGCTTCAGCCGCCGCAAACACCGGGGCCAGCGCCGTGCCCCAATCCACCGTGGCCAGCCAGCCGGCATTGCAGTGGGTCAGGATGTGAAGCGGCTCCGTACGTTGCGCCGCCAGGGCCCGGATCAGCCCCAGGCCATGCTGGCCAATGGCGTGATTCTGGGCGACATCTTCATCGCAGAGGGTAGCGGCCTCAGTCCAGGCACGCGCGGCACGCGCCGCTTCAGGCAGAGGCAAAAGCACGGCCAAAAGCCGATCCAGTGCCCACTTCAAATTGACCGCCGTCGGACGGGTGGCCACCAGCGCCGCCGCTGCCGCCCGTAAACCCGCGTCAGAGACATCGTGCCGCGCAGCCAGTGCCAAACCATAGGCCGCTGTCGCTCCAATCAGCGGCGCACCGCGCACGCGCATGACGGCGATGGCCTCGGCCACCTCCTGAACAGAAGTCAACCGCCGAATCACCCAGGCGTGAGGCAGGCAAGTCTGATCGATGATCTCGACAGCCGGGTGCGATGTCTCTGCATCGACCGGCCAAAGAGTGCGCGTGGCGACACCTTGCACAAGCATGAACGACTCCCGGAAATCAATGCCCGCGAGGGGCAAAAAGGCAGAGCAAATGGCCAACCACCTGTTTCAGCAGGCATTCTCGCGCGGAGCATGACCCCTGCTGAAGCAGGCTCGAATGGGGTGGGATTATCGTGGTTGAAATACAATCCGGCCATGACTATCCCCCGCCCGCTCCAAGCCGTTGCCACCGCAGCGCTTCCCCCTGCCAACACGCCCCTCGCCACCGCCCTGAACGCCTTGCTGGCACGTCAGCCGCAGGCACGCGCGCACTTGCAGCGCCATGTGGGTAAAACCCTGCGTCTGGCGCTGCCGCTGCTTGATCTACGTCTGCAACTCGATGAAAGCATGCAGTTCATGCCCGCCGCAGCGACATCGCCCCCGGCGGATGCAGAAGCCCTCACCCTGACTCCCGACATGGCGGCCCTGCCACGCTGGGTCACCGGCGCACCGCTGGCCGAACTGTTTCGGGTACAGGGCGATGGTTTGTATGCCGCCGACCTGGGGCATGCCCTCGCAGACTTCGATCTGGTGCTGGCCCTGCGTCCCTGGCTGGGCGACATCGCCGCCAGTCGTGCCGCGCAGTTCGTGCAGGCCCTGCACACCTGGCGTACCCGGGCCGTGCAATCTCTGGGGCGCAACCTGGCCGAATATGCCGTACATGAGCAGGCCCTGCTGGCCGAACCTTTTGCCGTTCATACCTTCATTGCCGATGTCGATCATCTGCGCGAAGACACCGATCGTCTTGAAGCCCGCCTCTGGCAGCTTGAAAACCGGCAGGTGCCGTGATGCTGTTTTTCCGCCTGCTGCGCATCGCCCGGGTTGCCGCCCGTTATGGGCTGGATGAGTTTTTTCTGGAACATGAACGCGTGCGCCTGGTGCGCTGGCTGGTGCATGCCCTGTGTTTTTGGCGACGTCTCGACGCCCCGCGCGGCGAACGCTTGCGTCTGGCACTGGAGGCACTCGGGCCGATCTTCATCAAATTCGGGCAGATGCTGTCTACGCGCCGCGACCTGGTGCCGCTGGATATCGCCGACGAGCTGGCGCATCTGCAAGATCGTGTTCCCTCCTTTCCCGGCAAGCAGGCGTTGGCCGTACTGCGCCGTGCCTATGGTCGCGAGGCAGGCGAGGTGTTCGCCGAATTCGACGCCACGCCGGTGGCCTCGGCCTCGGTCGCACAGGTGCATAAGGCACGCCTGAAAAGTGGCGAACAGGTAGCGGTGAAAATTCTGCGTCCCGGCATCGGCAAGGTGATCGCACACGATGTCGCCCTGCTGCGGGTACTTGCCACCTTGATCGAGTGGTTGTGGTGGGATGGCAAGCGTCTCAAACCACGCGAGGTCGTGGGGGAGTTTGCCAAACACCTCGGCGATGAACTCGACCAGATGCGCGAAGCCGCCAACTGCTCGCAATTGCGCCGCAACTTCGCAGGCTCACCGCTGCTGGCCGTGCCCGAGGTGTATTGGGATTACTGCGGCCAGGAGGTCATGGTCATGAGCTGGATGGAAGGCATGCCCATTTCCCAGACGGATCGCCTGCGGCAGCAAGGGGTCGATATTCCCAAACTGGCACGGGCAGGCGTGGAAATCTTCTTTACGCAGGTGTTTCGGGATGGTTTTTTTCATGCCGACATGCATCCCGGCAACATTCTGGTCACGCCAGCCGGACAGTACATCGCCCTCGATTTCGGCATCATGGGCACGCTCACCGACGCCGACAAAAACTATCTGGCGCAGAACTTTCTGGCTTTCTTCCGGCGCGACTACAAAAAGGTGGCACAAGCCCATCTGGATGCGGGCTGGGTGCCGGCGGACACGCGCGTGGATGAATTCGAGGCGGCCATTCGCGCCGTGTGCGAACCGATCTTCGACCGCCCGCTGAAAGAAATCGCTTTCGGCAAAGTGCTGCTGCGTCTGTTCCAGACCTCGCGCCGCTTCGGCATGGAAATCCAGCCGCAACTGGTGATGCTGCAAAAAACCCTGCTCAACATCGAGGGATTGGGACGGGAGCTCGACCCTGACCTTGATCTATGGGCCACAGCCAAGCCGTTTCTGGAACGCTGGATGAGTGAACAGATTGGCTGGCGCGGCTGGCTGACCACCTTCCGCGAAGAAGCGCCCTACTGGGGCGCACTCATTCCGCAACTGCCCCGCCTGGCACATCAGGCCTTGCGCACCGACCGGCTGGAAAAACTGGAAGCAGGGCTCGCGGTGATGCTGCGCCAGCAACAGATACGCAACCGCTGGCTGGGCATCCTCGCGACCATCCTTGCCACGCTGTTGGCGCTGCATCTCTTTCCGTAGATTCAGTAGAGGCACCCACCATGTTGTTTGGTTTTGTTCTGCTTTATCTGGTCATATCCATCGGCATCGGCATGTATGCCGCCACCCGCGTACATAACGCCCGCGATTACATCTCTGCAGGTCGCAGTTTGCCGATGTACATCGTCATGGCGATGGTGTTTGCCACCTGGTTTGGCGCAGAAACGGTGCTGGGTATTCCCGCCACATTCATGGAAGAAGACCTGGGTGGACTGATTTCCGACCCGTTTGGCGCATCGCTGTGTCTGGTGCTGTTCGGCCTGTTTTTTGCGAAGAAGCTCTACCGCATGAATCTGCTGACCATTGCCGATTTCTACCGCGAACGCTACGACCGGCGCGTGGAGGTCGTCACCGGGGTGGCCATCGCCCTGTCTTATCTGGGCTGGGTGTCGGCACAGATCACTGCCTTGGGGTTGGTGTTCAACGTACTGTCGAATGGTGAGATCACGCAGGCGCAGGGCATTCTCATCGGCGCAGCGGTGGTGCTGATGTACACCCTTTACGGCGGCATGTGGTCGGTGGCCCTGACCACGTTTTTTCAGATGATCATCATCGTGCTGGGGCTGTTTTACATCGCTTGGCTGGTGAGCGACCTCACCGGTGGGGTGGGGCCGGTGGTGCAACATGCGGCGGATCACCACAAGTTTCGTTTCTGGCCTGAGCTCAATGCAGCGGCCATGGTGGCATTCATTTCGGGGCTCTTGACCATGGGCTTCGGTTCGATTCCGCAACAGGACGTGTTCCAGCGCGCCAATGCCTCGAAAAATGATCGCGTAGCGGTCTGGGGTACCGTGCTGGGCGGGGTGGCGTATTTCCTGTTCGCGGCAGTGCCACTGTTCCTGACCTATGCGGCCCTGCTCGTCGATCCGGTCATGACTGCACGCTACCTCTCGGAGGACACGCAAAAAATCCTGCCGCTGCTGGTGACCGGTCATCTGCCGCTGGCGGCACAGGTCATTTTTTACGGCGCGCTGCTGGCTGTCATCATGTCGACGGCTTCGGGTACCTTGCTTGCACCGTCGGTCACCCTCTCCGAAAACGTGCTCAAAGGTTTTTTGACGCATCGCAAACATCTTTCTGAGACAAAGCTGCTGAGCATGACCCGTTGGGTGGTGGGTGTGTTTGCGGTGCTGGTGACGCTCTATGCGCTGTGGGCGCTCGACCACGAAACCGGCATCCACCAGATGGTGGAAAACGCTTACAAGGTGACGCTGGTTCTGGCCTTTGTGCCGCTGGTGGCCGGGTTGTACTGGCCACGCGCCAGCACGCGTGGGGCATATTGGGCCATCGCCTTCGGCCTGACCACCTGGATTCCCCTGGAAATCACGGCCCCGGAGGGCATCATGCCGCCGCAGTTCGCCGGGTTTCTGGCTGCGGCTCTGGGCATGTTGATGGGGAGCCTGCTGCCAGGCAAGGCGGCAGCAACACACCACACACGTGCCCAGACCGGGTGAAAGTACACCCCCGTGTTACGCACTTCGTCACGCCGCCTCGCTTCGTTCATCACTCTGTATGGCGGCGGAATCGCACTGGCCAGTCTGTACCCGCTTTCAGGCTGGATACCACTGCCCTTGCCGGTCTTTGATTTTCTGGTAGCGCCCTGGCCGCGTTACATCACGCGGACAGATCTGGCGACCAACCTGTTCATCTATACGCCGTTGGGCTATGCCTGTGCGATGTGGTTTGCCTCGACCAGGTTGCGGGCCAGCGCCATCGTGTTGGGGGTACTGGCGGCCACTTCGCTCAGTCTCGGCTGCGAAACGCTGCAACAGTTCATGCCTCGCCGGAATGCCTCAAATCTGGATTTGCTGGTCAATGCGCTGGGCGCACTGGTGGGCGCATTGCTCGCCATTCACCACCATCGCTGGCTGCGCGCCATGCGCGCCATGCAGCGATGGCGCGGGCGTTGGTTCAAAGGGGACACGCTCACCTCGTTGGGGCTGGTGCTGCTGCTGGTCTGGCTGCTGGCCCAATTTGCCTTGGTGCCCATTTCCGGCTTGGGCTGGCTGCATCTGTATCTGCGCCCTATCGACGTTTCACTCAACAATCTGGCTGGGCTGAACAGCAGCTGGTTTCTCGCGGTGTTTCTGGAGATTGTCGCCATCGGCGCATTCAGCGCCTGCCTGCTGCGGCCGGGCCGGTATGTGGCCGGGTTGGTGTTGCTGATCTTTGCGGGTTTTTTCATGAAGCTGCTTGCCGCAGCCATTCTTTTGAAACTCAGTGTGTTGGGCGGGGTGCTGTCGCTGGAAACCCTGGCCGCGTTCTTTCTGGCTTTTTGGCTGCTGTTGTTGCCGGGGATATCGCGCCACCGACTCGGTGTGGCAAGCCTCAGCATCAGCCTGCTACTGCTTACGCGTCTGGCGCAGGGTCAGGGCTTATTGCCCGATATTCCGTTTCTCAACATCGTGGGGTTGGCGAAACACCTCGGGGCATTCTGGCCCTTGCCCGCCCTGGGCGTGCTGGCGGTGCAATTCATTCAACGCAGGCAGCGACTGAAATCTTCCACTGCACCCACATAAGTCAGGCGGTTGCGGGGATGTCGGCATAGATCTTTGGGCACCTCGTCCACAAACTCCACCCGCGCGGGCTGTTCTTGCCAGCGAAAATCGAATTCTGCGAGGTTCTGGAACAGCTCACGGACAGGGTGCAAACCGATGAAAGACAGGGGCAGAGCGGTGACCTGATTGTCTTCATCAAGCAGGAATGCACCTTCACGCACGGCGAACACGCCATCCAGCAGGTTATTGCGGGCAATGGTGGTGGATTGCGGATACACGGCCTCGACCCCGGCCGTGTCCAGAATGGTGTTGTGCAGCAATTTGGAATCAAAGGCGCGGTTGAGATACACCCCGACATCGGAGCAGGCCACGATGAGGTTGTTTGCCAGAATGCTTTGATCCTGTTCGTTCTTGCAGCCATTGCGGCAGAACGCCTCGCCTGTCCCGCCACCACCGAGCGACAGACCGACCCGCTGCCCCGGCAAGTCTTTGAGATGGTATTCACAAACGACGAGGTTGCCTTCAAAACGGTTGCGACGCCCCCCCCCTTTGGCAAAGGCCCCATAGCTGACCTGATTGCCTTCTCCCTTGGCAAAATCGGCAATCAGACTGCCTTCGATCAGCCAGTCCGAAGCAGCCACCAGGTCGATGGGGGTCACCGACAGGGCGGTCGCGCGCACGCTGTTGTTGGTCAGGGTGACGTGTTCAATGTGCCCACCATCGGGGAACGCACCATTCAGGCCATTGATCTTGATGTGTGCGTTGTAGTCTTCGATCTGGACGTTGCGGATCACGGTACCGCGCGCCCGGCCGACGATGTGGAAGGCGTGATCACAATCGGCATGCTGCGCACAGACACCCTGTAGGCGCAGGTTTTCAAAACGCCAGTGCGGCGCACTGACCAGAAAACCCTCCTGGGAATCCATGAGCAGCGTGACTTCACCCAGTTTTGCCGCGCGCACCACGATCGGTGCATCGGCCAGACCCGATCGAGCCACTTCCAGATTCTTGCCTCGAAACAGGTAACGCCCCGGCATCAGCGTGATGACATCGCCCGGCTCGGCGTCTGCCAACACTTGGCGCAGATCTTCGATGGTCTGCACGCTGCGCATACGGCCTTGGGGAGGTGGCGTCTCATGGGATGTACTGGCCCCAGCCCAGGCGGGCAAGCTGGCAAATAGAACCGCTTCACCACGATCAAGCTGCATGAGGGCGTCGGTGAGCCAATGCGTCGCGGCAACCATCCACTCTGCGTGGCCCTCTGCACGACGGTCGAGATAAGCGGCCCATTGACGCGGCGACTTGCCTGCATGGTTTACAAAAAGACCCGCACCCAGAAGGCCCAGAACGGCACCCAGCACAAGCAATCGCACAATACCTCTCGGTTTTTTACGCACCCCCACGCGCCTGTGCCCCTGTCTAGGTTGATGCATGGTTCTCTACCTCACACGGATCCCCGCTGCCCACCGAAGCCAGGTCGAGGTTGTTTTCAAGTCTGCGTACCAGGCAATGCACGCTTTGCCGTGCGGTATCCAGCACGATATCGGCTGCTTCCATGTAGAGCGGATGGCGGGCGGCATACAGCTCCACAAGTTTGCGCAGCGGGTCTTCGGTTTGCAGCAGAGGGCGGTTTTTGTCGTGACGGGTGCGCAAATACAGCTCCTGGGGTTGGGCTCGCAAGTAGATCACCGTGCCACGCGATTTCAGCCACTCGCGGTTTTCTTTTCTGAGAATGGCCCCGCCCCCGGTGGCCAACACAATGCCATGGCGTTGGCTCAACTCATTGATGACGCACATTTCCCGTTGGCGAAACCCGTCTTCCCCCTCGATCTCGAAAATGGTGGGAATGGATACGCCGCAGCGCGCGATGATTTCGTGATCAGAATCGAGAAATTCCTGTTCACGGTGCTTGGCCAACAACTTGCCGATGGTGGTCTTGCCTGCACCCATCAGCCCGACAAGAAAGAGGTTGCAGCTCGGGATCATGGGTGCCCCTGCCGCCGCAAAAGCAGTCGTTCCACGGCTTGTTTGAGCCCCCCTTCGGGCAGTTCGGCATCAAGCCCGGCAAAAGCACGCAGGGCGGCCCCCGGCAAATCGTGTTTTTCCGCCTTTTCGGGCAAGGCCCAGTCTGCCCGTACCTTGATGCGCAGCGCCGTGACGGGCGTGTCATCCGCATTCAAGGCCTGCACCACGGACTTCATCTGGGCGCGCACCCGGCTGGCGACAGCCCCATTGGCGCAAAAAATAATGGCTGTTTCGTTCTGGATAGCGGCAATCGTGCAGGCACGCGCCACGGCGGTCGGCACCACGCGGGCCAGACGTCGGCCCAGTCTGGCCATGCGTTCCGCTTCGGGCAAAACAACGGCGAACTGTCGTTCGGCCGCAAGCAATCCGCGCAGGCGCACCAAGGGAGAGGGGTGAAAAGACAAAGGCGGAGGTAAGAAAGCCTTAAACAGGGCTATGGTAACATTCACGCGATTCCGAACCCCCCTCTATCCCGCCCATTTTTCATGATCCCCAACCTCCTCAAAAAGATATTCGGCAGCCGTAATGACCGCCTGTTGAAGCAATACCGAAGCGTCGTCGCCAAGATCAACGCACTGGAGGCGTCATGGCAAAAACTCTCTGACGAACAACTACGCGACAAGACCGGGGAATTCAAAACGCGTCTGGGTCAAGGTGAATCTCTGGATCTGATCCTGCCGGAAGCCTTTGCCACCGTCAGGGAAACCAGCTTGCGTGTACTGGGCCAGCGCCATTTCGATGTACAGCTGATGGGCGGCATGGCCCTGCATCACGGCAAAATCGCGGAAATGCGCACAGGTGAAGGCAAAACCCTGATGGCGACATTGCCCGCGTACCTCAATGCCCTGAGTGGACGCGGCGTACACATCATCACGGTCAATGATTACCTGGCCAGCCGCGATGCCGAGGCCATGGGGCGGGTGTACCGTTTTCTCGGGCTGAATGTTGGCGTCATCCTTTCGCAACAGGATGGCGAGGCCAAACAGTCGGCTTATGGTGCAGACATCACCTATGGCACCAACAACGAATTCGGCTTTGACTACTTGCGCGACAACATGGTGTTCAGCCCCGAGCAGCGGGTGCAGCGCCCCCTCAACTACGCCATCGTCGACGAGGTTGACTCCATCCTCATCGACGAAGCCCGTACACCGCTGATCATTTCCGGCCAGGCCGAAGACAACGTGGCCATGTATCAAGCCATGAATGCCGTACCTTCCAGACTGGAACGGCAAGAGAAAGAACACAAGGAAGACGAGCCGGAAGCCGATCGTTGCCCGATTGGCGACTATGTCGTGGACGAAAAAGCACACTCCGTCACCCTGACCGAGCGCGGCCACGAACGGGTGGAAGAAGCCCTGGCAGAACTGGGTATCCTCGCCGCAGGCACCAGCCTCTATGACGCAGCCAACATCACCCTGATGCATCATGTCTACGCTGCCTTGCGTGCGCACACCCTGTATCACAAGGATCAGCATTACGTTGTGCAAGACGGTGAAATCATCATCGTTGACGAATTCACTGGACGTCTCATGCAGGGCCGCCGCTGGTCGGATGGCCTGCATCAGGCCGTCGAAGCCAAGGAGGGCTGCGCCATCCAGCGCGAAAACCAGACGCTGGCCTCCATCACCTTCCAGAACTATTTCCGCATGTACGCCAAGCTGGCGGGCATGACGGGCACAGCCGACACCGAAGCCTACGAATTCCAGCAAATTTACGGCCTGGAAACGGTGGTCATCCCGACCAACAAACCCATGATCCGTAAAGACAAAAACGATCTGGTCTACCGTACTGCACAAGAAAAATGGCAGGCCGTCATCAACGACATCCGCGACTGCCACGAACGCGGTCAGCCGGTGCTGGTGGGCACCACCTCCATTGAGGTCAACGAGTTTCTCTCGAACCAACTGAAACAGGCCAAGCTGCCGCATCAGGTACTCAACGCCAAACAGCACGCTCAAGAAGCGCAAGTGGTCGCCGATGCTGGCCTGCCCGGAGCCATTACCATCGCAACCAACATGGCGGGCCGCGGCACCGACATTGTGCTGGGTGGCAACATTTCCAAGCGTCTGGAGCTGATGCGCGCGGCAGAAAACCTGAGCGATGCAGAAAAAGACCAACGCATCGCCGAAGAAAAAAACCAGTGGGAAACACGCCACCAGCAGGTGCTGGATGCCGGCGGCCTGCACATCATCGGCACCGAGCGGCACGAATCCCGCCGCGTTGACAATCAGTTGCGCGGACGCTCCGGCCGTCAGGGCGACCCTGGCTCCAGCCGCTTCTACCTCTCGCTCGAAGACCCTCTACTGCGCATTTTTGGCGGTGACCGCCTCAAGGCCATCATGGAGCGCCTGAAGATGCCCGAAGGTGAAGCCATCGAGCACACCATGGTCAACCGCTCGCTCGAATCGGCCCAGCGCAAAGTAGAACAACGCAACTTCGATATCCGCAAGCAACTGCTGGAATATGACGATGTCGCCAACGACCAGCGCAAGGTGATCTACAGCCAGCGTAACGAATTGCTGGAAACCAGCGACGTGTCTGCGGGCGTCGTCTCCATGCAGGCCCAGGTTCTCAATGACACCATCAACGAATACATGCCCCCCGGCAGCATGGCCGAACAATGGGATGTCGCGGGCCTGACTCGCATCCTGTCTGGAGATTTTCTGCTCGACTGCCCGGTGCAAACCTGGCTCGATAGCAACGACCACCTCGACGAACAGGGCGTGCGCGACAAGATCATTGCCGCGGCCCGCGATAGTTACGCCACTCGCGAAGTACAAGCGGGGATGGACAACATCCGTCATTTCGAGCGCGCCATTCTGTTGCAGTCACTCGACAACCATTGGCGCGAACACCTCGCCGCCATGGATCACCTGCGCCAGGGGATCCACCTGCGTGGCTATGCCCAGAAAAACCCCAAACAGGAATACAAACGCGAAGCCTTCGAGCTGTTCGAGCGCATGCTGAACACCATCACCCACGAAGTCGCCCAGGTCACTCTCACGGTACAAATCCGTAGCGAAGCCGACGTCGAAGCCGTGGAAAACCAGGAACCTGCCGTCAGCAATGTGCAGTATCACCACGCCGATTACGACGAGGCGCTGGATCACAGCGCGCAAGCAGAAGCTACCCCCGCCATCGCACCCCAACAACCGCAACAGCGCGACCTCCCCAAAGTGGGCCGCAATGACCCCTGCCCCTGCGGCTCCGGCAAAAAATACAAGCACTGCCACGGCGCTCTGAACTAACCCGGACCTGCCGTCAGCGCACCCGCGCGATGGCAGGCCTTGTCCTCGTTCCGTACATAACCGACAATTTCACTCAACTTTTATGGAGTGAACCATGCCCTATTTCATTTACCGCATCGGCCCCCTGAACATTCTTGAAAAACAAGGCCAGGCCGAGTCTTTCAAGGAAGCCAAAGCCCTCGCCAATGCATTGCGCAAACAGTTGCGGCCGAATGGCGGGCAAATCATCAAGATGATCTTCGCCGACAACGAATTGCAGGCCGAAGACACCCTCTCCCAGCCGCGCGAACTCGATCCCTCGCTGGCCGGGGACGATTACTGAAATGTGACGCCTCCCACGACTGCCACATTGCCGTCATGTCCGGTTACAACGAAGAGGCCTATAAGGCAGCGCGCAACACCGTCATCGCGCTGAAATGTCCTTTTGAACGCGCCTTGTTGTCGCGTTGCGTCGATTGTTCGGCGGCAAAACGCCTGTTGCTGGCCGAACGCGAGGCCATTACCTGCTCGCAGGAGCAGGCCAATGACCGATGCCTCCGTTTTCATGAAGCCTTGCACCGCAATGCCCGTTTCGCTTTGCACATGGATGCCGATCAACCCTGGCCTTTCGGCAAGGAGATTCGGGCGCAATGCGGTGGCATACGCGGTCTGCAAGAAGCCATGGGGGTGACCACCGGTGCCGAATCCGCAGACGTGCTCGCGCTCATCCACGAGGGCCTGCAGCGTTTCGGCAATATCGAAGACTTCCCCTATTCGCAGATCATGCGCGGCGTGGTGCATTACGAACCCCGCAAGAAACATCCCTGAGTTTCTTGCCCCCTAGCGGGTCGTGATTCGCCGGTAGATGTCCGCAACTTTTGCGGGGAGCTGATCCACGCCATCCAGAATGACGTAGCTTGCCGTGCCGTACAGGTGTGGCAAGTAGTCGCGCGCCTCACGGTCGATGGTGATGCAGAAAGGGTGTACCCCGCCCTGCTTGGCTTCGAGTAAGGCCATGCGCGTATCCTCGATGCCGTAAGGGCCGCGATAACCATCGAAATAATCGTCTGGACGCCCGTCAGAGAGCGTGACCAACACACGTGTACGTGCCTCTAACTGCTTCAGCAGCGTGGTCAAATGACGAATGGCAAACCCCATGCGGGTGTATTCCTGCGCGCGAATGCCGGAAATACGGGCTTTCACCTCGGCAGAATAGGGCTCATCGAAGCGTTTGATGCGATACAGCTCGCAACGTTTGCGCGTCACGCCGGAAAACCCGTAAATGGCGTAGCGGTCTCCCAGCAGCGTCAATGCCTCGCACAGCAACAACAAGGCTTCGCGTTCCGCCTCGTTGATCCAGCCGCGTGTCGAACCCGACATATCCACCATGATGGCCACGGCAATATTGCGCTCGGTGCGATACTGATGCAGAAACAGCCGGTCACTCATCTCCCGTCCAGCTCGCGCATCGGCCAAAGCCTCGACCAGGGCGTCTATATCGACCTCGTCACCCTGCCCCTGGCGTTTTTCCGTGCGGTGTTCATCGCGCATGGCTTCAAAACTGCGACGCAGGTGTTTGACCAAACCGGCATATTTTTCGAGCGTGGCACGTGGAAAATCATCGAAAACCGGTTCGACATCGCGTTCACGCATCACCGCCCAATTTTTGCGGTAATGCTGCCGTCCGCTGTCCCACTCGGGATAAAGCAGTGCCCCCTCTTCGTGATATGTCCCTTTCCAGACGGCATCGGGGTCCTGTGCAACCTCTCCCAGTTGCTCCGGCGCATATTCCCCATCGCCAGCGGGTACGAGGTATTCCGGCGGGATTTCGCCAAAATCGAGATAGACAGACAACATGAGTTGCTTGACGCCTTCCGGGGGAGCCAGCGGCTGGCCATCCAGCGACAGCGCCACATCCAGATGGCCCTCTTCGTCACGAGGTTGGGCACTGAATCCGGGCGGGCCGAGCGCTTTTTCGGCTGGCTTTTTCTGCGCAGAGAGGGGCTGATCTTCCTGCAAGGCTTTGAGCTTGACGCGCAGACGCGCCTTTTCCCGCTCTTGTCTGGCGGCCAATGCGGCGGCGACCGCTTCAGGGCGAATCTCGCCCTGGAAGCTCCAGGGGCGAAAATCGGGGAGGGCGTAGGCACGCGGCAAACAGGTGGCACTGACCGCAATGTCGGCACCGGGCGCGTGCAAAATCGGCAGAAACTCGTGCCAGCCATCGGCCAGAGATTCGCCCATAACCTGTCGCAGACGTGTCATTTCGCGGTGCAGGCCGGGTAGCTCCTGCGCCAGTCGGGCAGACAGCCGCAGGCTTTCCAATCCATGCAACTGCTGCAAAGCGCGTTGCGGATCGGGATAGCTCTGGCACACGCCACGCCAGTCAAGCCGATATGAGCCGAAGCGAATCTGCGCCCATTGCAGCGCAACTGCGGCCTTGGCAATCTGGAAGTTGTCGCTGTAATCAGGCAGACAGGCGATGACTGCAGGCAGGAAAATGCGTTCGCTGTCGGTATGAATGACTTCTCCCTGTTCCAGGAAGAGTTTGCGTCCGGACAATCCCCGTACGAAGTTTCCCAATATGCCCGCCATGTCGGCAAACAGGACGCCCGCTGTCATTTCCAGCTGCCTGCTGGCGAAATTCTCTACTTTTTCAACCGCTTGCAATGCTGCGCGCAGACCCTGGCGGTCGTAGGTGTCGCAGGCGAGCTCCGCCCAGGCTGCCATCTGCCGCTGCCCCATGCTGGCCAGCAACTTGGGTGCCCGCCGCCCAAACTGCCAGCCCAATTCGAGATGAACCGTGGCCATGCGTTTGATCCATAACAGGATGAATGCACTGTCTTCCGGTGTCAGAGCGGCCAACTCCGCTCCCAGACGGTCAACCCGGTAGTGGCTGAGATCGGCTTCCAGACAGACATGCAATTGCTTGACGATGGCGTCTACGCCGACAACGGTCTCTGTCATCAAAACAGCGAGGAGGACAGTTCCTGAATGGCAGCAAGCATGTCCGCGTCGTCGGTGACGGCTTGGGCCACCGCGCTGCGACAGGCTGTCACTGGGTCGATGCCGCCGACGATGAGCTTGCCTGCATGCACCAACAGCCGTGTGGAGGCCCCTTCTTCCAGTCCACCGCCTTTGAGGTTGCGGGTCATGTGCGCAAATTTGACCAAGCGGGCGGCCATTTCCGGAGCAATGCCCGATTCTGCGGTGACGATACGTGCTTCCAATTCGGCTTCGGGGTAGTTGAATTCCAGGGCGACAAAACGTTGGCGGGTGGACTGCTTCAGATCTTTGAGAACACTCTGGTAGCCGGGGTTGTAAGAGACCGCGAGGCAAAAAGTGTCTGGGGCAGTCAGCCATTGCCCGAGTTTTTCCATAGGCAAGGTACGACGGTCATCGGCCAAGGGGTGAATCACCACCAGGGTATCTTTGCGGGCTTCGACCACTTCATCCAGGTAACAGATGCCGCCCGCGCGCACGGCGCGTGTCAGTGGCCCGTCCACCCAGACTGTTTCTCCGCCTTTGACCAGATAACGCCCGACCAGATCGGCTGCTGTCAGGTCGTCATGACAGGAGACGGTAATCAGGGGGCGTTGCAGCTTCCACGCCATGTATTCCATGAAACGGGTTTTGCCGCACCCCGTCGGGCCTTTGAGCAACACGGGCAGCTTGTGCTGCCAGGCGGTTGCAAAAATGGCGATTTCGTTGCCAACAGGCTCGTAATAAGGCTCTTGATGAATGAAATGCGCTTCCAGCGCCAGAGCATCGGCTTCCACACACGACCTTTCATGCCTTCGAATACTGTAGCAATTTTATCGGGTTTATTTGCCCCCTGTCCCGAAATGCATCGAGCCGCGTGAAGGCAGCCCGATCAAATGCGATTGTGCGGCTTTCAGTCGTTGCCGCCGCAGCCGCAATCGCCAGGACGCCCCGGTTCACAATATTTTTCGTCCTCGAATTTCTCGCGGTTGGCGAGGTATTCGTCACGCAGTTTCTCGGCTTTGCTTTTCAGTCGATCCATGCGCTCTTCGTAGGCACCTTCACGCTCTTCGAGAAATTTTTCACCAAACAGGGTGTGTTTGAGGAAGTTGTAACCAAATTCCATGAGCGCTTCATCGTCAGCCAGCAACGTGGCCATGACTTCGAGAGGGACATCGTAGGTGCGGTTAAAGGCATCGCTGGATGCAAAGGCACGGAAGCGATCAACGTCGTAGCTGACCATGAAAAACAACTGGTTGGAAATCGCCGGGGGTTTACCAATGCCGGGGCCGGCCGATTTACGTTTCAGCACCAGTTGCCGCCATCCACGTCCCTTTTCGTCGTAGACATCCACACCCTGGTCTTTGCGGTATTCGTCAATGGTGAGCGAACGCGGCTCTTGGTGACCCAGGCAGTGGCTTTCTTGTACCAGGGCGTAGGAGGTGCGATCTGTGAATTCATCCTGATTGCGCATGGACAGCAGGGCAACCGGGTAGTAGCGACATGCTGTGGGGCGGTCTTCATAGACGCCACAGCCTTCCGGCTTCATGAATTGGCAGGCCGTGCCGCCTTGTACCGGGCGGAATTTCACGCCGGGCATGCCGTCCTGATCCATTTCAAAGGGTACGGTGTATTGCTTGAGAAAGTCGCCGGATGACATTTCCAGACGGTTTTTCAGACGCAGGATGTCATAGGGCGTGAGGGTGATGTCGATGTTGGCGCAACAGGCATTCCAGCATTTCACATCGCGATGACAACGGAATTGGATGACCTTGTCCGGGTCGAGCATGGTGGGCTGAACAGGGCTGACCTCAAAGGGGGCGTCCTGAATCAAGTTCTGGAATTGGGTTTCGTCCATGGGAATCTCGATCAATACTTGGCGTAAGAAGTGCGTTATATGGGGAGTAAATCCTCATTCGCAAGCACCCTTGCGGATGAGGACTAAATCGCGGGTGTGAGCGCACGAAAAAAAACGGGTGCCTTTTGAGCACCCGTTTTTGGGCAAGCAGCTACTTAGTGAGCAGCGGGCTTGAACAGCTTGGACTTGTCAACCAGATCCACGTGGGCACGCTTGAAGTTGGTCCACTTCTGCGTGGTCTTGTCGTAGATGGAGTTGCCGAAGACTTTCCAGTTTTCCTCATCGACAAAGTTCTTGTCGGTGCGGTAGTAGAAGCCGGGGTAACGGCTTTCTTCGCGGAACTGGATGTGCTTCATGTGGGCTTCCGCCGTCAGAATACGGTGGTAGTTTTCCCAGGCGCGCAGCAGTTCGTGCAGGTCTTTTGCACGCATCTTCATGGCGTCTTCTTTCAGCATTTCCAGCTTCTGCTCGGCTACTTCCAACATCTTGTCGTTGGTGTTGTAGTAGGTGGCGACACCGGCAACGTACTCGTCCATGATCTTCTGCAGACGGAATTGCAGCATCTTGGGGGTGATGTAGTTGGGGTTGACGTCGATGGCAGTGGAATAGTCCTTGAACTCCAGATAAGTACGGACCGGACGGTAGATGTCCTCAACCAGCTGATCCACAGCGGTATCGAGTTCCACTTTCAGGTCTTTGTTATCCAGGCAGTACTTGACCATGGCCTTGGCAGCCAGACGGCCTTCGGTGTGAGAACCGGAGGAGAACTTGTGGCCGGATGCGCCCACGCCGTCACCGGCGGTGAACAGACCCTTGACGGTGGTCATGCCACGATAGCCCCAGCTCCAGCCGTGCGGCAGGTGTGCGGGGATCTTGGACTTGTCGGCAGCTTCGTCGGTGGGGGCACCCACATCAGTCGGGCCAGAAACCCAGATACCGCAGCAACCAGAATGTGAACCCAGCAGGTAGGGCTCGGTAGGCATCAGCTCGGAGTTCTTCTTCTCGGGCTCGACGTTTTCACCCACCCAGATACCGCACTGGCCGACGCACATGTCCAGGAAGTCTTCCCAGGCTTCAGCTTCGAGGTGCTTCACTTCGCGAGGAGACAGGGTCTCACGCAGTTTGCCCAGAGCAGTCACGGTGTCCATCCAGATCGGACCACGGCCTTCTTTCATTTCCTTCAGCATGACGTGGTTACGCAGGCAAGAAGCGGGCACAGCGGCCTGACCGTACGGGGGGTACTGGTCCAGCATGGACTTGTTCTTGGTCAGGTAATCTTCGCCGTAACCGTTGGTGGCACGGGCCTTGAACAGCAGGAACCAGGCACCAACCGGGCCATAACCGTCTTTGAAGCGGCAGGGCACGAAACGGTTTTCCATCATGGTCAGCTCAGCGCCGGCTTCAGCAGCCATGGCGTAGGTCGAACCGGCGTTCCAAACGGGGTACCAAGCACGGCCGGTACCTTCACCCACGGAACGGGGACGGAAGATGTTCACGCAACCACCGGCAGCCAGCAGGATGGCCTTGGCTTTGTAAACGTGCAGGGTGTGGTTACGGGTAGAGAAGCCAACAGCACCGGCAATGCGGTTCTTGTCGTTGGCGTCGTTGATGAGCTTGACGATGAAGATGCGTTCTTCGATGCGGTCCATGCCCAGAGCTTTTTTGGCGGCTTCAGCAACGATCCACTTGTAGGATTCGCCGTTGATCATGATCTGCCATTTGCCGGAACGCACGGGCTTGCCGCCGTCTTTCAGTGCAGGCAGGCCTTCGCCGATGGCGGCTGCGCCGTCATGACGTTCGCCGTTGGCGTCAGTTTTCCAAATGGGCAGGCCCCACTCTTCGAACAGGTGCACGGAATCATCCACGTTACGACCCACGTCATAAGCCAGGTCATCACGGGTGATACCCATCAGGTCGTTGGAGACCATGCGGGCGTAATCGGCGGGATCTTGCTCGGTGCCGATGTAGGTATTGATAGCAGACAGGCCTTGAGCCACGGCACCAGAACGGTCCATCGCAGCCTTGTCGACCAGCTTGATCTTCAGATCAACACCGGCTTCAGCTTTTGCAACCTCGGCCCAGCGCATGACTTCATACGCAGCGCCACAACATGCCATACCACCACCGATCATCAGGATGTCGACTTCTTCCTGGATGACGTCGGGATTTCCAAATTCAGCCATGTTAATTACCTCTTCTCAATCGGATTACTTGCGGATCAGTTCGGCAGGGTTGCCAGCGCGGAAACCGCCCGTGGTGTCACGGGTGAAGGAACCAATAGCCTCGATATCGGCCAGCTTGGGGGTGGGCTTGCCACCGTAGCAATCGATAGAACCTTCTGCGGTAGTACGGATGGGGAACTTGAAACGCTTCAGTACGCCATTACGGAACTTGATGGTCCACATGATGGAGTCAGAACCACGCAGGGGCTGCACAGAACCACCCAGAGGCACAACGTCAGCATAGTGACGGGCTTCGATAGCTTGCTGCGGGCAGATCTTCACGCAGGAATAGCACTCCCAGCACTGCTCGGGTTCCTGGTTGAAAGATTTCATGGCATGACCGGTTTCAGAACCATCACGGTCCAGTTTCATCAGGTCGTGCGGGCAGATGTACATGCAGGCGGTCTTGTCTTGACCTTTGCAGCCGTCGCACTTGTCGGTACGGACGAAGGTAGGCATTCATTCACTCCTTGTTAGCTAACAATCCGCGTTCATCACGCGGCCCATTCAAAACCCAAGCCCAACCTTGGCCGGGGCGTATCGCGAATCCGCTTCCGGCGGGATCGGGTTCCAAATACTGAAACGGGGCAAGACCAGAAAGTCTGCCCCGATGATTCATCAAGCAGCCGAATGGCCTTTCAGCTCGATTTTGACGTTCTGCTCGGCGGAAAGACCGGCGTAATACTTCTGCAGAACCTTGGCCACCTCAGGACGGCTGAATTCAACCGGTAGATCCTGACCTTCGGACAACATGGCACGAACCTTGGTGCCAGACAGCAGGATGCGGTCGTCCTTGGTATGCGGGCAGGTGCGCTGCGAGGCCATGCCGCCGCATTTCTTGCACCAGAACGTCCAGTCGATGTTCATGTTGACGGTCTCCAGCGAGCCCTTTGGGATCTCGTCGAAGATCTTCTGGGCATCGAAGGGGCCGTAGAAATCGCCCACACCAGCGTGGTCACGGCCGACGATGAGGTGCGAACAACCATAGTTTTGACGGAACAGGGCGTGTAACAAAGCTTCACGCGGCCCGGCATAACGCATGTCGAGCGGATAACCCGCCTGGATCACGGTATTGGGGGCGAAGTAGTTGTCAACCAACACGCTGATGGCTTCAGAACGCACCTCGGCAGGGATATCGCCCGGCTTCAGCGCCCCCAGAAGGGAATGCACCAACACACCATCCATGGTTTCAATGGCGATTTTGGCCAGATATTCGTGCGAACGGTGCATCGGGTTGCGCGTCTGGAACGCGGCAATCTTCGACCAGCCCATCTGCTCGAACTTGGCACGGGTTTCTGCCGGAGTCATGAACTGCTCGCCGTACTCTTCCTTGAAGGTACCGGTAGACAGCACTTTGACAGGGCCTGCCAAGTTGTATTTGCCTTGGGCCATGACCATCTTGACGCCAGGGTGCTCAAGATCGGTGGTCTTGTAGACCTGCATGCACTCGTGCGCCTTGTCGATGCCGTACTTCTCGGTCACGCTCATGGTGCCCATGATCTCGCCACTCTGAGCATCAACCAGGGCGATGTCGTCACCCACCTTGACGGCTTCATCGTCCGTGGACAGGGTGACGGGAATCGGCCAAAACAGACCAGAAGCCATCTTGTAACCATCACACACGCCCAGCCAATCGGCGTGGGTCATGAAACCATCGAGCGGGGTAAAACCGCCGATACCCATCATGATCAGGTCGCCGGTCTCGCGCGAAGACATGTTGATCTTGGTCAGAGACTGGGCGCGGGCCAGTTCGGCATCACGCGCTGTGCCTTCAAGCAGCAAAGGCTTGAGTTCGCCACCACCGTGGGGTTTCACGAGTCGGGACATGCGGGCTCCTTGGGGGTTAATTAGAGAAAACTGATAAGCCCATACAGGCTTAAGCGGTGCGCGAGAATAGCACCCCCCTCCCCCCCCCTCTAATCAGACTTATTTTTTTACAAATAAATTTTTTTTGGGCATTTCATGCACCCGGCGAAGACGCCACAGCTTGGCGAGCGATAGAGTAGGCAAGGCTCTCGGAACCTCTTTCCTGATTTTTCAAAGGCATCGACATGCGTCTTCTGACTAGCTTGATCCCGCTCATCCTGTTGCTGGGCGGCTGTGCCGAACAGGGCATCCATCGCAAAGACGGATCGCCTCTCCCTGCGAGAGATTTCGCTTTGAGCAATCTCGTCAAAAGTGATGTCGACATGATCAGCGAACTCACGCTGCAAGAGGCTCTGAAAAGCCTGAGGCTGACCACGGAAAAACTCTACCGCCGCAATCCACAGGAATATCGCAAGGTCGGCTTTGATTCACCCGAAGCGGCCGCCGCCCGCATCTTCGAGCATCTCGATAGAGGGAAGGACTCCCCCATTGCCCTGCTCAACTGGCAAGACAACTTCCGCATTGCATTTCAGGACACTTACAACGGCGACAGAGTTTTTGCCTTCATGTCAGCGCTGACCGGCATGGTCATGTCTGCCTATGACTTCAAGACCAAGCATTACCTGATCGACCGTCTTTCTCCTCAAAAGATGTACAACTGCGCACGCAACATTGAAGTCGCAGTCTGGAAACTATCAAATGCGAAATCTGCTACCGGCTCCAAGCTTTTGCTCAGCAACAGTCTTGATGGCGAGATGCAAAACCTGAGTTTCGAGCGTGAATTTGGAAAATTGATCGCACAGATGGATCTCATCGCCCTGATCATCGAAGACCGCAGTAACCAGTCATTCAGCCGCGCTATTCAAAACGTGGCCACATTTCACTTCTTGCCGATCTGAGCATCAAGGAGGCCTCCATGTCCATGGACGTCATTGACTACGACATTCTCGGCGACGACATGCAGTACGTTGAAATCGAGCTCGACCCCGGCGAGGCCGCCATTGGCGAAGCGGGCATGATGATGTTCATGCAGGATGGCATTGCCATGGAAACCGTTTTTGGTGACGGCTCAGCTTCCCAATCGGGCCTTCTCGGAAAACTGGTGGGCGCAGGCAAACGTCTGCTGACCGGCGAGTCATTGTTCACGACCATTTACGCGAATGAAGCACACATCAAACGCCGCGTTGCCTTTGCAGCCCCTTATCCGGGGAAAATCGTGGCCGTTGATCTTGCAGCCATTGGCGGCACGCTGATTTGCCAGAAGGACGCGTTCCTGTGCGCGGCCAAAGGCGTGAGCCTCGGCATTGCTTTTCAGCAACGTCTGGGCGCAGGTTTCTTCGGCGGAGAGGGTTTCATCCTGCAACGACTAGAAGGCGATGGCCTGGTGTTCTTCCACGCAGGCGGCACGATCGCTGAAAAAAATCTGGCCCCAGGGGAAAGCATTCGCGTCGATACAGGCTGTATTGCCGCCATGCAGCCTTCTGTCGACTTCGATATTCAATATGTTGGCAAGGTCAAAACCGCCCTGTTTGGCGGAGAGGGTCTGTTCTTCGCGCGCTTGACCGGCCCCGGCAAAATTTGGCTGCAAACCTTGCCATTTTCCCGGCTGGCCAATCGCATCATCTCCGCCGCCCCCCAAATGGGTGGAAAACAGGCTGGTGAGGGCTCCGTACTGGGGGGATTGGGCGGGTTGCTGGATGGGGACAACAGTTGATCGGATGCTTCCTGTCACAAAGGCGTCATCGCCCTCCCTTACGCTAAGGTGGCTCATTTCATTGCAGGTGTTACATGGATTTGATTCTTTGGCGACACGCCGATGCACAAGACGGGGAACCCGACATGGACCGGGCACTCACTGCCAAAGGCAAGAAACAGGCCGAACGGGTGGCACAATGGCTGAGGATGCACATTCCGGAAGACACCGTAATCTTCTGTAGCCCGGCTTTGCGCGCCACGCAAACCGCCGATGCATTGGGAAAACCCTATAAGGTCGCCCCGGAAATTTCCCCGGGGGAAGACGTCACACATCTTCTGGTTCGCGCCAACTGGCCGTCAGCGAAAGGTGCTGTCCTGCTGGTCGGCCATCAACCCACGCTGGGGCAGGCCACCGGATTAATTCTGTTGGGCGAAGCCGCTTCACTCAGCATCAAAAAGGGCGGTGTGGTCTGGCTTACCAACCGTACGCGCGGGGAACTTCAGCAGACCGTGCTCAAAGCAGCCATGACACCTGAGTTGCTTTAGTTTCTGGGCAATTTCAGTCAGTCCAACCCGAGTTGTTCCACCCAAGCGATGGCACTCAGATGCGCCTCGCTAACTTGGTTGGGAGAAAGCATCAGGGCCGTACTGACGCTCTCCAACTGAGACAGATCTGCGCTTTCAACCGCTTCAGCCAAAGACAGAAACGGCCCATAAAGACCAGAACGGTCGAGCAAAGCATCGGCGATTCTGTCCAACACGACAATCCTGTCCAAAACCTGCTGCATCGGCATTTCAAGCAGCGCCGGCAGCAACGAGAACACCCCAACGATGAACAAATTGTCCTGATCGTTCTGCGGCAAATTTTCTTTCGCCAACAGTTCGCAGAAACGTCCACGGGTAATGGCGGTGCGCGACAAAACAGGAGAGGTCGGCTTCGAGCCCGCCGTGACCAGCAACAGCGTGAGCCAACGGTAGAGTGGTTGCATGCCCAGTACGTTGACTGCATGACGAATTGACTGCACTTCACAAGACAAACCAAACCCGGCCGAATTGATGTAGCGCATCAGTTTGAACGTCAAAGCCACGTCTTTCTTGAACAATGACTCCAATTCCTTGATCTCGGCCCCTTGGCGCACTTTTTCCATAAGCTGCAGCACCGTGCCGTACACCGGGTTGATAACACGCTCAACCAAGGTTTCCGGGCGGGCAAAGTAATACCCCTGAAACAGGTCAAAACCGAGACGCTTGCATTCATTGAATTGCTCAATCGTCTCCACTTTCTCGGCCAATAGTTTCACCGGGTAACGCCGAAGCAGACGCACCAGCCTAGAAAGGTCGTCGTAGGAATGCTGCAAAACGTCCAGTTTTACATATTGGGCAAACTCGAGAAGCGGCTCTGCGCCTGGGACGTAGCTGAAATCATCCAAGGCAAAGTGATATCCGCCATCTTTCAGCTCTCTCAACTTTTCCAGTACCTCATCGCTCACCTGGACAGTTTCGAGAATCTCGATGACCACATTGTCTTTGGGTAACAAAGTTGAAAAACTGGACATCAACATGGGCACTTCCATGTTGATAAAAGCCAGTTTTCCCTTCAAAAGCCATTCCGTCCCCATATTGCAAAGCGTATTTGCAATGACAGTCACCCCCGCATCCACGTCTGTCTGGACACGCGCACTCTGCGCATGTCCAGAGTGCCTGAAAAGCAACTCATAGGCACAGACCCTGTGCCCGGCGTCAACGATTGGCTGCCGTGCAATAAACGCGTTATTGCTCATGAGAACTCACATCAGCCTCGTATAAAAAGACTTCCCGGAGTATCCGTTTGCACATTGGCCAAGAGTTCTTCCATATCCAGCACCAACACGATGGAACCGTCTCCAGACAAGGTTGCACCAGCAATGCCTTTGGGTTTGATATCAGAAAGCGGCTTGATCACCACATCGTCACGCCCCACAAATCCATCAACAGCCAAGATGAATGTGGTATCCGCCGCGTGCATGAGCACCCCAAACCCCGGAGCCCGTTCGGCATCCCAACCGATCAGCTTCGCGAGACTGCGAATGGGCAAAACTTCATCCCGCACCACCATGGTGGCGCGCCCAGAAACACGCTGCACTTCCTTCTGCTTGATAGGAATAATCTCCCGCACCATCGACAAGGGGACTGCAAATGATTGATTGTTGAGACGAACCACCAGCACCGGCAGGATAGCTAACGTCAAAGGCAAGGAGATCGTGAATGTCGAGCCCTGCCCAGGCACAGATAAAACATCAATTTTTCCGTTTAGCTTGGTGATATTCGTCTTGACGACATCCATCCCCACGCCACGCCCAGACACACTGGAAATCTGATCCTTGGTGGAAAAACCAGGCAAGAAGATGAGGTGCAAACTTTGACGATCATCCAGGCTGTTGGCCGTTTCCATATCAATCAGGCCTTTCTCAACGGCCTTGCCACGAATGACATCCGGGCGCATCCCCTTACCGTCATCTGAAATTTCGATATAGATGTGATCACCGACCTGACTGGCTGAGAGGGTCACAATCGCCTTGCTGGATTTATTGGACGAACGCCGCTCTTCTGCGGTTTCGATGCCATGGTCAACAGCATTGCGTACCAGATGCACCAATGGATCGTTCAAATCCTCAATCATGGTTTTATCCAGCTCGGTCTCCTCGCCAGACAACACTAATTCAACATCTTTCCCAAGCTGGCGAGCCAGATCCCTGGCCAAGCGCGGATATTTCTGGAACAACCGACCAATCGGCTGCATCCGCGTTTTCATCACTGCATTCTGCAAATCCGACACCAACAAATCGAGCTGACTGACTGCCACATCCAAGGCCTTCAGGGTTTCCTGATCGGTCTTGCCATGAAGAATCTGGCTCTTCAGATTGGCGATTCGGTTCTTCGTCAAGCCGATCTCACCAGAGAGGTTGAGCACTTGATCCAACCGCGCCGTATCGATACGGATCGTAGTTTCTTTTTGCAGGCTTTGCGGGGGCGGTGCCATGCTCGCCCCAGCGGGACGGGCGTGCGTGACCGTGGGAAGATCCTGGACGGGGGCCGCTGGCGCATGAGGCGCGACAGGAGCCACCGCAATTGCAGGTCGCGTCACAGGTGCCGACTCAATGAATTCAGACGCGGGTGCCGGTGGCACAGCCACGCTCTCGACAATTGCCTGAGCGACCTCAAGCGTTGCCGGAGAGGCAGGCTGCTGCGTCGGCACAGGAGCGCCGGTCAAAACGGCATGAAGCACGTCCCAATTAATCCCATCGTCTGATGCCGCTGCCACCGGAGCGGGTGCGGGGGGGGGCACCGGAACTTCGCGAGACAGGCCAGAAGAAACAGCTGCAGAACTTGGCCCAACAGGCGCAGAAGACTTGGAGACGGGCGCACTTTCGCCCGAAAGCGCCGCATCCAGCCTGGCCAGCAAACCGGGATCCGCCGCATCGGGTTGCACACTCTGCGACAAGCTACCGAACATGTCCCGAACAGTCCCCGTTGCGGCAAGAATTGAATCCATCAATTCAGGCGTCAAGGGAAGTTCGCCATTGCGCAGCTTATCAAATAGATTTTCTGTGCGATGACACAAGGTTACCAAGTGCTCAACATTGAGAAATCCGGCACCGCCCTTAATGGTGTGAAATCCCCGAAAAATATCGTTGAGCAGCGCCTTGTCATCAGACCTTTTCTCAAGCTCGACCAGCTTGTTATCAACTTGGGAAAGCAGCTCCCCCGCCTCTAACAAGAAATCCTGCAGCAATTCTTCCATTCCGGCGAAATCACTCATTTGTCTCTCCTTAGATGGATAACCCGCGAGCCGGGAAAATGAACAAGCATTTCATCCTAGAACCCCAAGCTTTCCAGCAAGTCATCCACCTGTGCCTGACTAGTCACCACATCACTCCGATTCGATGAATTGATCACCGGACCATTAAGCAAGTCAGAAGAAACGGATTGACGTTTCCCTTCCGGCGTTGTTTCTATCAACAAATTGAGTAACTGGTTTTCAAGTTGTTGCGCTGCAACCAGAATTTTCTTGATGACCTGACCGGTCAGATCCTGAAAATCCTGAGCCATGATCACTTCCATCAACTGGGCGTTCGTGGCGGCACTCTGCTGAGGTGCTTCTGCCAGATAACGCCGCGTATCCTGAACCAATTCCTTGAATTCATTCACACCCAGCTGTTTCGTGAACAATTTATCCCATTGCCCGGATAAACGCTGCGCCGAACCCGACTGTTGCTCCTGAATGGTTTTTGCAATTTCGGCCGCATTTAGGCTGCGCTCAGCGGCCTGCGCGGTCATCGATGCAATGTAATTGAGTCTGTCACGGTTATCCGGCAGGTCCTGAGTAACTCGCTCTATCGCTTTATCCAAACCCAGCTCGCGTAACAAGTTATGCAGGCCTCGCGTCATGTGACCCAACTGGGAAAATATCCGCTCCGGACAAACACCGTCTTCTTCCCCCCCTCCCATTTCCTCGCGGCCTACCGCATAGGTAATGCTGTCGAACAAAGACTCCAACTCTGGCGTATCTTCGTTTTGCTTGTCAGGCAGAGGAACGGCGTCTAGTTCTGGCTTTGGCGCATAAACGATACTGTCGAACAGAGCTTCCAATTCAGGAGAGTCGCCGCTCATAGTTACTCCTTATTCAATTCGATGGCACGGAAACACAAATCACATGCCATATTTTTCGAAGATCTTGTTCATTTTTTCTTCAAGCGTCGCCGCCGTGAACGGCTTGACAATATATCCAGACGCGCCACTCTGTGCCGCCTCAATGATGTTTTCCTTCTTTGCCTCTGCGGTAATCATGAGCACAGGTAAATGTTTTAACCCAGGATCCGCCCGAATCGCTTTCAGCAATTCAATTCCGGTCATGTTCGGCATATTCCAATCGGTCACCACAAATTGAAAATTGCTGCCATTTAGCTTTTGCAACGCGACGACACCATCCTCGGCTTCATCCACGTTGGTATAGCCCAACTCTTTGAGCAGGTTACGAACAATTCTACGCATGGTAGAAAAGTCATCCACTACTAGGAACTTCATATTCTTATCGGCCATTGCAATCCTCTTGGTGCCGCATTTCTAATCCATCAGATAAATCAGTAAAAAGCACGCTCTACCGTCTAGCGCCGAAGAAACGCCAACAGTGTTTCAGCCAGAACAGCAGGATCAAATTTGGCTACGTAGGCATCTACTCCAACCTTTTGGCCCATTACTCTATTAGCCTCAGATGACAACGAGGAATGCATAATGATCGGAATACCCGCAAACCGGGCATCAGATTTGATATTACGAGTCAACACGTATCCATCCATTTCCGGCATTTCCGCATCGACCAGAATCAATTGAATCTGATTCTTCACTGGACTACGCTCAGCAGCCGCGCGATTAGCCATATTGGATAACTTATCCCAAGCCTCTCGCCCATCGTTGGCCTGGATATATTTGATACCCAGTTTTTCCAGAACAGAAGTAATCTCTTTTCTCGCCACAGATGAGTCATCGGCAAAGAATACCGTCACGTTGCCACCACCTTCCGCCTTGGGTAAGGTCGGCATTGGCTTCTCCCCCAATACAGCGACAAGCACCCTCTCCACATCCAAAATTGAAACCAGGCGACCATCATCCAGCTCAGTAATGGCCGTAATCATTCCATCTTGCCCAGCCAAATTGTTTTCGGGCGGCTTCACCTTATCCCAGTCAACCCTGATAATACGGTCAACATCTTGGACGAGAAAACCCTGGGTATGCCGTGAAAACTCCGTGACGATCAATGTCTCCCCAATGCCTTCAGGCACACCATCCAGCTTTATAAATTGGGCCAGAGAAATGACCGGGATAATGCTACCGCGCAGAGAAATAACACCTTCGACCCCGGCTGGCATATTGGGCGTGCGCGTAATTGCTGGAGTGGGAGAAACTTCTCGCACCTTGAATACATTAATTCCGAATATCTCGTGCGTTCCCAAGGAGAATAAAAGCAACTCCATTTTGTTGGACCCCGCCAATTTAGTACGGGCATCCACCGCCTCCAAAAGTTTGGTCGGCTCCAAAGGTGTCATAATCGCTCTCTCCTGTTATTTGAGCAGTCGGTTAAGAACTTCGGCCAAACGATGCGGCTCAAATTTGGGCACATATTCATCCACACCGACTGAAAATCCCAGCTGCTTATTTGCATCAGATGACAACGATGAGTGCATCAGCACCGGTATACCCGCAAATCTGGGGTCATTCTTGATATGTTTTGTCATGACATAACCATCCATTTCGGGCATTTCCACATCCGTCAGCACAAGCTGTACAAAATCAGAAACTGGACGCCCTGCAATTTCAGCCTGAGCAGCAATCTTTTGCAGCTCTTCCCAGCCTTGTCGACCATTCATGGAGGCAATGCCGTTCACCCCCAGCGCTTCCAGAGTGCGTTCAATCTGCTTTCTGGCCACCGACGAGTCATCTGCGTAGAACACAGTGCGATTGTGCTTATCCAGTGGCACCAAACTGGCATAAAGATGCGTGTCGTCTGCCTGGGATGTATCGGCCAGAATTTTTTCGACATCCAGCATCATCACCAGCCGCCCGTCCTGTAACTCGGTCACTGCCGTAACCAGTCCCCCCATACGCGCCACCAGCATGGCAGGAGGCACCTTCATTTCAGCCCAATCAAGACGCAAAATGGTATCCACCTCTCCGACCAAGAACCCTTGAGTGTGCCCGTTGTACTCAGTCACGATCATGATTGACGGGGGTGCATCCGTAGAAATGCCGATGTATTTCGCCAAATCAACGACCGGCACAAGCACCCCACGCAAGCTCACCATCCCCTCTACTGCGGGCGGCATGTCCGGAGCCCGTGTGATGGCAGGAATCCGCATCACCTCACGAACCTTGAACACATTGATGCCAAACGTCTCCTTTCTTCCTGTATTAGCGTCCATGCCAAGCGTAAACAGCAAAATTTCGAGCTTGTTTGCGCCCGCAAGGCGGGTTCTGGCATCAATGCGCTTAAGCAATTCGGACATGACAGCCTCGTAAGCAGTGTGTACAGATAGTGATCGCGGTTACCGCCGCATGGTAATCGGCAAAGCACAAAAAATCTTTAGAGACACCATGGGAATCGCCTCGAAGGCCAATCGTTTATCATCGCCCCATGATGCATTCTGACCTCCCTCTCCCTTCAGACGATGACGTCGCGCTCAAACAGGCCTTCGCGCTCTTTAGTGAAACGTCTGAGAAACTGTCGGAAGCCTACCTTGAACTTCAATCGCAAGTGGGCAGGCTCACGACAGAACTCGCCGCCGCAAACGGCGAACTCGCACGAAGGGAACGACTCTCTGCCCTCGGAGAAATGGCCGCTCAAGTCGCGCATCAGCTTCGCACCCCTCTTGCCACGGCACTGCTCTATACAGGGCACCTGACACGCCCGCAACTCAAAGATTCAGATCGCATCCGCTTTGCAGAAAAAACTTTGGGCCGCTTACGTTATCTGGAACGACTGATTCAAGACATGTTGTTGTTTGTAAAAGGTGCCAGGAGCTCCGATGATACATACGAGCTCCTTCCCCTCTGGGAGGAGCTCGTGCAGACGGTCGAACCTCAGGCGATCGTCAATGGAGTCTCACTGGAAACCGAGCCACCTCCCGAACAGCTATTCATTCAGGGCGACCGGCCGGCTCTACTGGGTGCCCTGATCAACCTCATTGAAAATGCGATTCAGGCCAGCCCTCCGGGAGGGCACGTCAAGTTCACGTTCTCTGGACACGGAAGCCCCTTTGCCGCATTTAGCGTAGAAGACGAGGGCCCAGGAATCCCCCCCGAAGCCAAAGAGCGTTTGTTCGAGCCGTTTTTCACCACCCGCGAGGGCGGAAGTGGCCTGGGCCTTGCGATCGTGCGCCAGGTCGCCGACGCTCACGGTGGCTGGGTAGAATGGGCTCCACGTGCAACATCCGGCAGTCGCTTCACGATTTTCTTACCCTTCAGCACATCCTCGCCCCATGCCTGATTCTTTGCCGATTGTAGTTGTGGAAGATGACACCCCTTTACGGGAAGCGATTACAGATACGCTTGAGCTGGCTGGCTATCGGGTCATTGCCGCAGCAGATGCCAAACAAGCGCTGGGCTGGCTCGATAAAAACACGTCAGGCCTAGTACTGACTGATGTTCAAATGCCCGGCATGGATGGCCATGCCCTGCTTCGCACACTCAAGATTAAATACCCTGCCATCCCCGTCTTGCTCATGACCGCCTACGGTCAAATTGATCGTGCAGTTCAGGCCATGCGAGAAGGTGCGGCCGACTACCTGGCCAAACCATTTGAACCAGAGCGACTACTCGCCTCCGTCGCCCGCTATTATCGTCCAGCGGAGGAATCTAGCCAGATCGGTATCATCGCGGAAGACCCCACGACACAAGCCTTGCTTGAACTGGCAAAACGCGTTGCCCAAACGGGGACAACCGTCTTGTTAACCGGTGAATCCGGCGTGGGCAAAGAAGTTTTTGCTTCATACATCCACAACCATTCACAAAGAAAAAATGGCCCCTTTGTAGCCGTCAATTGCGCAGCAATACCAGAGAATCTGCTTGAGTCAGTGTTATTTGGGCACGAAAAGGGGGCCTTCACGGGAGCCGCGTCCGCCCAACCTGGCAAGTTCGAGCAAGCCAATAACGGCACAGTTCTGCTGGACGAAGTCGCTGAGTTACCGACAAATCTCCAGGCAAAGCTACTGCGCGTGCTACAGGAACGGGAAGTTGAGCGCGTCGGCGGACGAGTTCCTGTGTCACTGGACATCCGGGTCATCGCCGCAACCAATAAAGATTTGATAAGCAGCGTTCACGAAGGTAACTTCCGTGAAGATCTTTTCTATCGACTCAACGTATTCCCCATTGAAATACCACCACTGCGCAAAAGAAAAGCCGATATCGCCCCCCTCTCCAAACATTTGCTTAAGCGGTTCGAACATGTCGTTGGGCGACACGGTTTTTCAATTACGGATGTGGCCTTAAGTGAATTAACCCACTACGACTGGCCCGGAAATATCAGGGAGCTTTGTAACGTCATACAACGCGCGATGGTTCTTGCCCCCGGATTTGAAATTGGGCCATCTCATTTAATGCTCCCCCAACCACTCCATGCAACTGCACCTCAGATCACTCCTCATCAAAAAGAAGGCGGGCTCAAAGACATTGAACGAGAAACCATTCTGGACACCTTAAAACGAATGGGTGGGTCGCGCAGCCGCACGGCAGAGGCATTGAACATGAGTGACCGGACACTACGTCATAAACTAAAACAATATCGCGAAGCGGGCTTCCTCAATGAAGAGAACCTCCTATAATGGCCGGGAGAGGATCACAAAATGAATGACGTTGATCGTATGGTGAATCAGTTGCGCGCCGTCGCCGCACAAGCGGCAGGGGGCGTTGCGTCTTCGGCCTCCATAAACAGCGCCACCAACACCTCTCAGGACTTCGCCACGCTCCTCAAGTCTGCTGTTGACGAAGTTAACAATGCTCAGCTTGAGGCCAAACAGCTGACTAGCCAGTTTGAAGTGGGTTCTTCTGATGTCAACTTGCAGGACGTGGTTCTGTCTCTGCAGAAAGCAAGCCTCTCCTTCCAGACCATGGTGCAAGTGAGAAACAAGCTGGTATCCGCCTACCAGGAAGTCATGAACATGCAGGTCTGACGGATCAGTTGACGGATGGCCCTCACGGCACAAAATCCACTTAGCAATCTTTCCCTGCGTTTTAGTGAGTTATCGCCCCCCCAGAAGATGGGGGTCGCCGCGGGAATGGCTGCCGTCATTGCATTGCTTGTCGGGGTCTTCCTCTGGTCGAGTGCGCCTGATTACCGTGTGCTTTTTTCAAACCTGTCCGAAAAAGATGCGGGTGCCGTCGCCACGGCGCTACAGCAGTTGAACGTTCCTTACAAAACCGAATCGGGTGGCACACTCTTGGTTGGCGCAGACCAAGTGTATGACTTGCGCTTCAAACTCGCGGCCCAAGGCTTACCCAAAGGCGGTGCGGTCGGGTTCGAGTTGATGGATTCCCCCAAACTCGGCATGACCCAATTCCAAGAGCAGCTGGCTTTCCAACGTGGATTGGAAGGGGAGTTGTCTCGCACTATCCAATCTCTCGCGCCGGTAGAAAGTGCCAGAGTCCATTTGGCGATTCCCAAGCCCTCTGTATTTATTCGCGACAAACAAACGCCTTCTGCGTCGGTATTAGTCAATCTGCACCCAAGCAGGGCACTCGACCCAGGCCAAGTCCAATCAATCATCCATCTCGTTTCAAGCAGCGTCCCCGAACTCCCGGCAAGCAATGTGACGGTGGTTGACCAAGCGGGCAATCTTCTCACACCCAAAAAAGACTCTGGGTCACTACAAGGACTGGACTCAGGGCAACTGGACTACCAACGTCAGATCGAAACCTACTACGCACAACGCATTGAGGCCATTGTTTCGCCTATCGTTGGGCAAGGAAATGTCAAATCGGAAGTGCGTGCAGACCTGGATTTCTCTCTTTCCGAAGCGACCAGTGAGACATTCAAACCCAACCCCACTCCCGACGTTCAGGCCATTCGCAGCCAACAATCCGTTGAGGACACCAACGGCAGCAGCAACCAAGCTCAAGGCATTCCTGGCGCGTTAACCAATCAGCCCCCTGGGCCTGCCACTGCACCGCTTACCGCTGCGCCAGGAGCCAACGCGGGCCCCACCGATCAACCCGGCCAGAGCTCAAGCGACTCAAGCCACAAGGAAAATACGGTCAATTACGAGCTCGACAAAACCATTCGGCATGTCAAAGACTCCGTCGGACGCATCAAACGACTTTCTGTGGCTATTGTCGTCAACTACCGAGCTGGTGTAGACAGCCCGGAAGGCACTCCGGGCAAACCCGTACCATTAACAGCGAAAGAACTGGAACAAATAAACAACCTGGCCAAAGAGGCCATGGGATACAACCTGTCACGCGGAGACACCATCAACGTCGTGAACGCCGCATTCACTGAAGCCAAGACAGAAATGGATATCCCGCTCTGGAAAGATCCCGACAACGTCGCCTTGGCAAAATCGCTGCTCAAAAATCTTATCGTGTTCGGCTTGGCCTTCTATCTCGTCTTTGGAGTACTTCGCCCACTCCTGCGTGACTTGGTCAAACCGCCCGAAACCATTACGCCGGAAGGCATTTCTCTTGAAGACGAAGAGCAGCTTGAGGCACAGATGGGCGACGTATCCGGCGTTGGCGAAGGTGGTGTGAAGGTTGATTCCTATGCCGAAATTCTCGCCAAGGTCAAAGACTTCGTTAAATCCAACCCTCAAATCACCGCTGAAATCATCAAAGAGTGGATAAACAAAGAATGAGCGACGAAGGGTTAGAACACAGCGCAATTCTGATGCTCGCACTCGGCCATGACGAAGCGGCAGAAGTCTTCAAATTTCTGGGACCGAAAGAAGTACAGCGCCTGGGAACCGCCATGGCATCCGTGGGCAATATCAGCCGCGAAAGCATTGAAGCTGTTCTGCGCACCTTTCACGATGCCACCGAAGGCCGGATCAGCCTGGGTGACTCGAATGAATACATCCGCTCTGTACTGAAAAAAGCCTTGGGCGACGACAAGGCCGCACACCTCATCGACCGGATCCTGCAAGGCAATGAAAGCGCAGGTATTGAAAGCTTGAAATGGATGGACTCCGCCAGCGTGGCAGAGATG